>Ga0224547_1000012_pt1 | contig 47561 bp, 49 predicted proteins | sample 714P21014metaG_FD_179908 | JGI IMG/M metagenome (GOLD analysis project Ga0224547, IMG submission 179908) | Peat soil microbial communities from Stordalen Mire, Sweden - 717 P2 10-14 | ecosystem: Environmental > Terrestrial > Soil > Wetlands > Peat | place: Sweden: Norrbotten County, Stordalen...
GATCCGCAACCATATCGCGGATGGACGCGTAGGCTTTCGCGTTGCCGATGTCCAAGCTGCGTGCCAGCGCGGCCGCATAGCTCGTATGTTCTAAATTCGGACTCCACACGCCGCGCACATCGGCGTCGCGCACTGCTTGGAAGGCCTGCATGTGGAAGCGCGCATTGAAGCCGCTGCCGACGAAGCCCACGCCGAGTCGGCCCGGTACCGGCTGGCTTTGGTTGTTGCTCATGGCGTCTCCGGACCCAGACCCAATTTAATAGTCGTTCGTCGATCCGTCACAACTCCCTCCTGCGCATCAACCGGCGGTCATGTTATCCAACTTTGGGCGATTGCCGTAACTCTTTGCTACACCGAGCGCCGCCCGCGCTGCGCGGCTTGCACGCTGGAGCGGATCGGTACTTCTTCGGCGGACTCCTTCATCTATGCCTTAGTGCTGAGCCAGGCATTGACCGAGCTGTTGCCGAAGTCGGGGATGGATGGTTCACCGGCCAATGTGGGTTTTGTTGGGTCGATCTTGTTCGCACTCTTTCTGGTGGTCGGCGGGCTCCTATACTCTGTTACGCGCCTGCAGAGCCGGCCCGCGTCACAGTTTTACCAGGGCATGGATGAAAATAATTGCCCAACCCAAGAATCTTTATCGTCTGACATCTTTCGTTAACTACTGGATTATGGTATCCGGGCATTTCTCAATTTAAGAAACGGGCAGGAGATTGTTGTTTATGACCGGGACACCGCTGAAGCATTATCTGCTGGCCTCAGACTTCGATCAAACGTTGAGTTTCAACGATTCAGGGCTCGTCTTAAGCGAATTGCTGGGAATATCCGGATTCGAGGAGCGCGTGGCCGGGCTTGCCCGCAGCAATCTCGTGCAACAGGGCGGCGAGCTTGCGTATTTAATTCGTCACGATCCGGAATTTCGCGGCGTGCGCCGCGAACATTTGGTGGAGGCGGGTCGTCGCGTCCGTCTCAAGAATGCGATTCCCGCGCTGGTCGACTTCATGGAGCGCGGCACCGAAGGGTATCGATTTTCTTTTTTCGTAATATCCGCAGCGCCGCGCGAAATCGTCATTTCCGCGCTCGACGGCATCGTACCTCCGGAACGCATTTACGGTACCGAACTCGAATTCGACGCTCGCTCCGGCGAAGTTCGTGCCATCAAGCGCGTGCCCGCCGGCTACGGCAAGGTTGCGGTATTGGAGGAACTCGGGCAGCGACTGGGCGTTACCGCCGATCGGATAGTCTATGTCGGCGATGGCAGTTCGGATGTTCACGTCATGCTGCATGTGAATAACCATGATGGATTTACGATTGCCGTTTCGGAAAACAAGCAGCTCGCGCGCATTGCCAAGAGCACGGTGCTCAGTGAAAACGCCTTCAGCATCATGGTTCCCATTCTTGATCAGCTTTTCCACTGGCAAACGGGCGCCATCCGGGAATTGTTTGAGCGCTACGGGTTGACCCTGAATGAGTGGGAAAAGGATCGCACGGATCGCGTGAAAATCACCGAAGTTCTCGCCTTGGCGGGACCCGATGTGGAAGCCGCATGAGCCATGTTCTCATTGAGTGTGTCGGTTGGGCTGCGACCGCCGTTTTTGTGGGATCGTACTTCTTCGCCCGCCCCTCTGTGCTGCGCAGCGTGCAGATGCTTGGCGCGCTGTTGTGGTTCGCTTATGGGGTATTGATCAACTCATCGCCGGTCATTGTGGCCAACGTGCTGGTTTTCTCAGCGGCGGCCTGGACCCTGTTCCGCCAGCCCCCTGCAACGGATGTTTAGCCGCCCTACTACAGCGCGGCGCATCACGGGCTCAAGGGTGGCTGAAGTGCCGCCGTGTGCCGAGCGCGTGATTTAACGCGCTAACCTTCGGGTCAGGCCGTTTCGATTTCCATTTCTTCGAGGGCCACCATCTGCGCGATGATGGCAGTCTTGCGCGCCTCGAACTGATGCCAATTCATCTTCGCCAATGCGATTGCCGCCGGAGTCGCATTGCGCTCCCCCGCGATCGCCAAATAGCGCGCCTTGGCCGTCACCGAATTGCTCAGCGCGTGGGTAAACAGAGATTGAAGCTTCTTTAGGCGGTCTTCGAAATCCATTGCGAGCACCTTGAGAAAGGGGATGGACACTGGTGCTAGTCTGCTTAACGCGACACCTCGCTGAAACTCCCGGATGCCTATAATCGCTATAGGCGATTTCCTATGGCCCGCATCATCCGCATTTCGAATCGCCGCAATTCAGGCAGGTATGGCAGCCATCCATCATGACCACGGCCGCGGTGCTGCACTTCGCGCAGAGTTGCGCACCTTCTGGAAAATGCGACTTCGAAAACGCATCGGTTTGCTTGGTGCGGGCTTCGAACTCCGCGCGCTTCTCGTCCACCATTTTTCGCTGATGGACGTCGAGCTCGGGCTTCTTGAGCAAGCCGATGGACTGCAGGTGCCGTTCGATCACGTAGCCTAGTTCCGCGATGGTCGAGGGCATGAATTTGCCCCCCGGCTGCCAATAGCCGCCCTTCGGATCGAATACCGCCTTGAGCTCATCGACCAAGAACGTCGTATCGCCGCCCTTGCGGAATACGGCGGAAATGACCCGAGTCAGCGCCACGATCCATTGAAAGTGATCGAGGTTCTTCGAATTGATGAACACCTCGAACGGCCTGCGCTGTTCATGCTGAGTGCCCTCATTGAGGACGATGTCGTTAATGGTGACGTACATTGCATGATCGGACACCGGGGTCTTGATCTTGTAAGTCGAACCGATCAGGACTTCGGGTCGCTCCAGCTTCTCGTGCATCCAAATGACATTGTCTTGGGCCTTCAGCGCAGGCGCGGGCGCGGCCGCCTCCTTCACTTCAGGCTTTTGCACGCGATACTTGGCGATTTTCTTTTCGATTTTGATGTGGGCCATGATCAAAACTTCCCGTAGTAGCCTTCTTTCAGCGCATCGAAGAGATTCGCGGCGGTATGCATCTCACCGTCGTACTCAATCTCCTCATCGCCGCGCGCTTCGACCTCCGTGCCGTCCTCGAGCGTGAACACATAGGTCGTATTCTTGAGGTCGTCCTCTTTGACCAACACGCCTTGGAAGGCTTCCGGATTGAATCGAAACGTCGTGCAACCCTTGAGGCCCTGTTCATAGGCATACATGTAGATGTCTTTGAAATCCTCGTACTTGTAATCGGTCGGCACATTCGCCGTCTTCGATATGGAGGAATCGATCCACAGCTGCGCCGCGGCCTGAATATCCACATGCTCCTTCGGTCCAATGTCATCCGCGGAAATGAAATATTCCGGCAGCTTCTCGGCAGGAAGTTGCGAGTTCGCCATGGCGCGTGAATTGATCAATTCACGGTAGGCCAACAACTCGAAAGAGAACACATCGATCTTTTCCTTGGATTTCTTGCCTTCGCGCAGCACGTTGCGAAAATAATGGTGCGCAAACGAGGGCTCGATGCCATTCGAGGCATTGTTGGCGAGAGACAAGGAAATGGTCCCGGTCGGCGCAATCGAGGTGTGATGCGTGAAGCGCGCACCGACTTCGGCGAGTTCATCGACCAGTTCGGGCGATGCTTCGGCGATGCGCTGCATGTAGCGGCTGTAGCGTGCATGCAGCACACGGCCGGCCACGCGCGCACCCACGCGCCAACCATCCTTCACCATCTCAGGGCGCTTGCGCAGCATTTCGCGCGTCACCGTGAATTCCTCGTTCATGATGGGCGCCGGGCCTTTCTCTTTGGCAAGATCCAGGGCCGCTTCCCAACCTGCGACGGCCATTTCCCGCGAGACATTTTGGGTAAACGCCACCGACTTCTTCGACCCGTACTTCATGCACAGCATGGTGATGGCCGAACCCAATCCTAAGAACCCCATGCCGTGGCGGCGCTTGCGCATGATTTCTTCGCGCTGCTGCGCCAGCGGCAGGCCGTTGACTTCGACCACGTTGTCGAGCATGCGGGTGAAGACCTTCACAACCTTGCGATAGGTTTCCCAGTCGAATCGCGCATCGTCGGTGAAAGGATCGACCACGAATTTGGTGAGATTCACCGAGCCCAGGAGGCATGAGCCGTAGGCTGGTAACGGCTGTTCACCACATGGGTTGGTGGCGCGGACCTTTTCCGTCCACCAGTTGTTGTTCATCTCATTCACCTTATCGATGAGGATGAAGCCCGGCTCAGCAAAATCATACGTGGAGGTCATGATCACGTCCCACACGCGCCGCGCCGGCAAGGTCTTGTAGATCTTGCAGGCTACGAGCCCCTCCTCGTTCGCGACATAGCCTTCCGTATAGGGCCACTCGCGCCACACAAACTTGGTGGCGTCCGTAAGGTCAGGCCGATCTGTTTCATATTCCTGGCGGCCGATGGGAAAGGCGAGCGTCCAGTCGCCGTCGCTCTTCACCGCCTTCATGAATTCATCGGTGACCAGCAAGGACATGTTGAACTGGCGCAGGCGGCCGTTCTCGCGCTTGGCGCGAATGAATTCCAGCGCATCGGGATGTCCGATATCAAACGTGCCCATCTGGGCGCCGCGCCGGCCGCCGGCCGAAGACACGGTGAAACACATTTTGTCGTAGATATCCATGAACGACAGAGGACCCGACGTATAGGCTCCCGCGCCGGACACATAGGCGCCGCGCGGCCGCAAAGTTGAGAATTCATAGCCGATTCCGCAACCCGCTTTGAGCGTGAGGCCGGCTTCATGGACCTTCTTCAGGATATCGTCCATGGAATCGCGAATCGTCCCGGATACGGTGCAATTAATGGTCGACGTCGCCGGCTTGTGTTCCAGCGCGCCGGCATTGGACGTGACGCGGCCGGCGGGAATCGCGCCATGGCGCAACGCCCAAAGGAACGATTCGTACCACTGCTCGCGCAACTGCTCGCCTTCCACATCGGCAAGCGCGCGCGCGACACGCTTGTAGGTGTCGTCCATCGTCTTGTCGACGGGCGAACCGTCTTTCGAGGTCAGCCGGTACTTCTTATCCCAGATGTCGAAGGACGCTTCTTGATAAGTAATGCTGCCAACATCTTTGGGCTGTATTTTGACCACCGTATTCATGGGTATCTACGCCGCTCCGTTATAATTATCGAGCTAAAACTCGAACCAAAATGGGGGTGTTCTCGCGAAAAAAAAGCGCTGGTGGACTTAACGTAAGACTGATGGGACTCAACGTACCGGTCGAACACAACATCTTGTGTTTGAGCCGAGAGGGTACGGCGCGATGGCAATCAGCGTCAAGACTTTTCTCGCAGTATTTTCGATCAAAAAAATACAGATATATCAATAATATAGCGAAATGTCCCGAGAAATTAGCTGATTACACTTTCGAAGACCGAGGTCAAGAGAAAAAAGCACAAATCGCAAGATATTGTGTTTGCAGGTATTTGCACACGATATCCACATTATGTTCCATTGACTTTGAACTGCGTCACACTTTCCCGCCGTCCAAAACCTGCGCCAAATTGCCAGCGTTAGGTCCTCGCGAGTTGAAATCGATGCCTAAGACCCAATTTCCCGACTCACGCGCGTGACTTTCGATTCACAGAAATTTGCATCCCATTTTTTTATCTCTTTATTTAGGAGTTTTAGATGACAGTCGTACGTTATGAGCCATGGGCACTCGTCAGCCGGCTCCAGAAAGAAATTGACCGTTTGTTTGGCGCGCCGTTGACGACGGCTGCCGATTCCGGCGCGTGGTTGCCGCCGGTGGACATCCACGAGGAAGCGAATCAGTTCGTGTTGCACGTGGATCTGCCGGGCGTCGATCCGAAGGCTGTTGAAATTACTTCCGACCAGGGCGTGCTGACCATTCGCGGACAGCGCGAGGATTCACGCAAGGAGTCCCGCGAAGGATTCCGCCGCGTCGAGCGCATCAGCGGCGAATTCCAGCGCCGTTTCAGCCTGCCGGAGACCGCGGACGCTCAGAACATCAAGGCGAAGGTCGCCCATGGTGTACTGGAAGTCTCAATTCCCAAGCTGGCCCAGGTGCAACCGCTAAAGGTTCAGGTCGAAGCTGCCTAAGGGAATCCTTGGCACGCGACCTTCCGTGTAATATCGCGTCGATACTGGCGAGGAGGCCGGACGAATACGTCCGGCCTTGCTTGCTCGCCGGCTTAAAGTTACCCCGAAGGATTGCGCATGAATCTGCGTCTCAAGTTTGCAGCAGCCGCGCTCGCAGCGGCTGCGATCAGCGGGCCGCTTTACGCCGCCTCGCCGGCCCCCGATGCGGCTCCCATGCCCTCGCTTGCCCCCATGGTCAAGCGCGTCTCTCCTTCTGTGGTGAATATCGCGACCCGCGGTACTATTAAAGAGCAGCCCGGACGCAACCCTCTGTTGGACGATCCGTTTTTCCGACGCTTCTTCGATGCGCCGCCGGATTCGAAGCCGCGCGAGCGGCAATTCCAAAGCGCCGGTTCCGGCGTCATCGTCGATGCCAAAAACGGCTACATCATCACCAATCATCACGTCGTAGAGAATGCCAGCGAGATCACCATCACGCTGCTCGACGACCGAACCTTCAGCGCCAAGGTGATCGGCACCGATGAAGGCGCGGATGTCGCGGTGCTGCAGGCCAAGCAGCCTAATTTGGTCGCCATGGCGTTAGGCGATTCGAGCAAGCTGGAAGTCGGCGATTACGTCGTCGCGATCGGCAACCCATTCGGTTTGCAGCACACGGTGACCGCGGGCATCGTTAGCGCGTTGGGGCGCAGCGGCATCAATCCGGACGCCGGCGGCTACGAGGATTTCATTCAGACCGACGCCTCGATCAATCCCGGAAATTCGGGCGGCGCGCTGGTGAACCTGCGCGGCGAGCTGGTCGGCATTAACTCGGCGATTCTGTCCCGGTCGGGCGGCAACATCGGTATCGGCTTTGCCATCCCGGTAAACATGGTCCATAGCGTCATGGATCAGCTCATTAAGTACGGCCAGGTCAAACGGGGAATTCTCGGCGTCCAGCTCTACAGCGTCACCCCGGACATTGCCAAGGAATTTGGGCTGACCGAGACGACCGGCGCGCTCGTAGCGGGTGTGGCGCAGGGGTCGGCTGCGGAACGCGCCGGCGTAAAAACCGGCGACATCATCACTTCGCTCAATGGCGCCACCATGAAAAGCTCCGGCGAGCTGCGCAATGCCATCGGCATGCTGCATGTCGGTGATAAGGTCGAACTGGGCCTGCTGCGCGACGGCAAGCCGCGCAAAGTCACCGCGTTGATCGCGGAGCGCGGAGAGGTGGAATCCGCGGGCGCCGCCGAGATCAACAGAGGTCTCGATGGTGCCGAGTTAGCCGATGCGCCGGATGGTGGCGGGGTTCTTGTAAAAAAGGTTCAAGAGGCGAGCGCCGCGTCCCAATCGGGACTGCGCGCCAACGATGTCATCGTGGGTGTGGGGCGCACGCCGATCACGAACATGAAGTCCTTCCGAGAAGCAGTGAAGGGAGCCTCCGTGCTGCTGCTTCGGGTACATCGCGGCAGCGACACTCTTTTGCTTCCCATCCGCTGAGTTTATGCGCCCATTATCCATCGTCGTTCTCGGCGGCACGGGGTTCTTAGGCACTCGGCTGGTTGCCAGACTGATCAAGGACGGCCATGAGGTCACGGTGCTGTCGCGAGACCGAGAGCAGCACAAACACCTGTTGGTCCTGCCTGGGCTCACGCTGGAGAACTGCGATGTCTACAAGGAGGCGCATCTCAGCGAGCGCTTGCGCGGCAAAGATGTGGTGATCAACCTGGTGGGCATTCTCAATGAGCGCTGGTTCGGGGGAGCTGGATTCCGCCGCGCGCACACGGAACTCACGCAACATGTCCTGAAGGCGGCCCGTTCCGCGAGCGTTACCCGGCTGCTGCAGGTGTCTGCCTTGAAGGCAGCCACCGGTGCGCCCAGCTACTACTTGCGCTCCAAGGGCGAGGCTGAAAAACTGATTCGCGATCAGAACACCACTTTGGATTGGACCATCTTTAAGCCGTCGGTGATGTTCGGCCCCGGCGACTCCTTTCTAAACCGATTTGCAGGATTGCTGGCGGCGATTCCTTTTGTCTTTCCGCTTGCAAGACCGAACGCTCGCTTTCAACCCGTATCGGTGGACGATGTGGTGAATGCCATGCGGGTCTGCCTGCATGGCGGCACGAGCAGCCGTCAAACATATGAACTCGGCGGCCCGCAGGTGTACACCCTGCACGAAATTGTCAGCTTGGCGGCAAAACTGACGCATCGCCGGCGCTGGATCATGGGTCTGCCGAATTTTTTTGGCCGAATGCAGGCATTCTTCATGAACTTCGTGCCCGGTCGCCCGTTCTCCAGCGATAACTATCGATCGCTCAAGCTCGACAGCGTATGCAGCGAGGACGGCTTCTCGAAACTGGGCATCAAGCCGCAGTCCATGGCGGCCTCATCACGCCTCTTCTTGGGCGCCCAAGAAGACAATGCTCGCCTCAGCCAAAACCGCGCCGCAGCCGGCCGCGCCAGGACAAGCCACTAGACTCCCTAAGCGAGCTCTCATGTATCTCGCCCGGGCGGTCCCGGAAAGGCCTTTGCCGCGGCGAAGATCCACTCGCGAAACTGCGCCACCTTGGGCAGGGCCAGAAAACTTTTCGGGCAGACGAAGTGATAGGCCGACCCGTACGGCAGCGCGCCTTTTCCGGCGAGCTTGAGCGTACCCTTCTGCAGCGCGCGCGTCACCAGCGTCCAGCGTCCCAGCGCATATCCCAATCCCTCCTCTGCCGCAGCCAGCAGGCCGGCAGAATCCTCGATGCTAGGCGCCCTGGAATGCCATGCGGCCTCCTCATCCGCCTGCGCCCACATGTACCAGGGCTCATCACCGCTCTCGAGCAGCGGGTATTTGCTCAACGAGGCGCCGCGCTCGATCATGCCGTGCTGCTTGATGAGATCAGGACTGGCAACCGGCACCAACCAATCGTCCAGCAATTTTTCGCTGTGCATGTTGGGATAGTTGCCGCTGCCGAAGCGAATTGCGATGTGATTTTCCGAGCGCGAGAAATCCACCAAGGCGCGCGATGTATGAAATCGCAATTCGATGTCGGGATATTTGCGTCGAAACGAGCGGATGCGCGGCAGCAGCCAAATTTGCAGGAACGAGGACAACAGGCTGATTTGCAGAGGTCCCGCGCGGCGATGATGTTTCATCTGTTGCAGCGCAGATTCGAGTTTCTCCAGTCCCGATCTGACCGCCGGCAGCAATTCCAGTCCCTCTTCGGTGATCTCCACGCGCCGGCCGCTACGCCGGAACAGCGGCACCTGGATATAAGCCTCCAACGTCTTGATCTGCTGACTGACGGCCGCCGGCGTGACATTGAGCGCATCAGCGGCTTCCGAAAAGCTCAAGTGTGCGGCAACCGCCTCGAATACCCGCAGGGATCCCAAAGGCATTCGATCGTGGGCGGATGGCACGTTAAGTTTTCCTTAACAATCAGTCAGAGAGTGAGTTTGTTCGAATGCGCCGCGAGGAACAACCTGTGAAGCGTAACGATACCCAACGGAGAACACATCATGAACGAAATATCTTTTGTCACAAGACTGGCGCAGGGGTTTCTTGCCGTCACCATTGTATCCGCGATCATGGCGGCGATTCAGTTCTCGCTGCTGGACTAGTCTTATGGTGCCTGCGACGTTCCACAGACTAGAAGATCGCGCTGCTGCCGGTCGAGTTTTGCCAGCTCGCGCACGCGGAGATAGAAGGCAGGCAGGCTGCCGCCTACTGCCTTCAGCTCCCGCTCGAAACCTGGAACGCAAGCGAAGTAGGTGGCGATGGAGGCCAGATGGGCGTTGTTGAGGTCTGCGGCGAACCAAGCATCGAACGGCGCATGGCCTCCCCACTGCACTTTAAGAGCGGCGTAGCCTCCGCGCAGTTCTTCGAGCGTCAAGCGCTTGCGTTCACGCATCAGGGGCGGCGGCAGGCCCGAGGCATACAGCGTGCGCAGATGGTTGCGCGTCTCGTTCATCAACGCGATCACCTCGAGGTAGCGCCTTTGCTGCAAGAGGTGTTCCGCCAGGTCCTTTTCACGGCCCTGTTGTTGTAGCCAGCGTCGCACCCCTTCTTCTTCCACGGTGGTCGCGAGCGCCTCGTTGAAAGAGGCATCGTTCGGCACGTAAAGCAATTGATGCGTCAGCTCGTGAAAAATGATCGAGGCCAGCTCCACGTCATTCCAGCTCACCATGGAGCTCAAGATGGGATCATCGAAGTGGCCGAGGGTCGAATAGGCCGCGACACCCCCGACCACTACATCGAATCCCTTGGCATGCAATCCGGCGGCGAAACGACGCGCCCGCTTCTCGACGAAATAGCCCCGGTAGGCCACACATCCGACGATCGGAAAACACCACTGTTTCGGATCGACGGAAAATTCCGGTGCGGCGACCACATTCCACACCACATAGGGCCGCCCGATATCCGCATATTTTCTATAGCTGCCATTGTCCGGCAATCCCAGCTCGCGGCTGGCGAAGTTACGGATGGCGGTGACCGACTTGAGCTGCGCACGGAGGGCGGCGGGCGTCGAGGGCTTATCGATGACGCCGCTGATGGACTCTCGCTTGGACATGAGCGCCAATTGGCCTTGGGCGCTTTGCAATAGATAGCAGCCACCACTCAACATGGCGATCAGCGCGATTGATAACGCCGCGCGGATTGTGGTGGCCATACTGTTAATATTCACGCATGCAAGTGTATCTGGTTGGCGGCGCCGTTCGAGACGCTCTGCTTGGTCTGCCCGTGAAGGAACGCGATTGGGTCGTCGTAGGAAGTACCCGAGACGAACTATTGCGTTTGAAATATCGCGAAGTGGGCCGCGACTTTCCCGTGTTCCTGCACCCTGACACCCAAGAGGAATATGCGCTGGCGCGTCTGGAGCGGAAAGTATCGCCCGGCTATCGGGGGTTCGCGGTTGAATTTGGGCCGCAGGTCACGCTCGAGGAAGATCTCGCGCGCCGCGATCTGACCATCAATGCCATCGCCCAAGCCGAAGACGGTTCGCTGCTCGATCCTTACAACGGCCGGCGTGACTTGCAAGCTCGCGTCCTTCGGCATGTCTCGCCCGCCTTCATCGAGGATCCGGTGCGCATCTTAAGGGTGGCGCGCTTCGCCGCGCGCTTTTCGTCCTTGGGCTTTCACGTGGCTCCCGAAACCATGGCGCTGATGCGGGCGATGGTCGAACGCGGCGAGGTGAATGCCCTGGTCGCAGAACGAGTGTGGCAGGAGACCGAGAAGGCGCTGCACGAGTCGGGCGCCAGCGTGTTTTTTACGGTTTTGCGCGAGTGCGGCGCATTGAAAGTCATTTATCCGGAAATCGATGCGCTGTTTGGAGTGCCTCAACCCGAAAAATGGCATCCCGAAATCGACACCGGCGTTCATACGTTGATGGTGCTCGATCAGGCGGTACGCTTGAGTAGCGACGCAAAAGTCCGCTTTGCAGCGTTGGTGCACGATCTGGGCAAGGCGGCGACACCGCCAGCCGAATGGCCCGGCCACAAGGGGCACGAAGAGCGCAGCGTGGCGCTGATCGAGGCATTGAGCGAACGGCTGCGCCTGCCGAACGAGTATCGCGACTTGAGCGTGATCGTGGCGCGCTATCACGGCAATGTGCACCGCGCCTTTGAACTGCGGCCCAAAACAATCTTGGGTATCTTGGAAAAGACGGACGCATTGCGCCGTCCCGAGCGATTTGCACAGGCGCTCCTGGCCTGTGAGGCCGACTCACGCGGCCGCTTAGGGCTGGAAAAGATTCCCTATCCGCAGCGCGAATATTTACAGGCCGCACGCGATGCGGCCGCCGCAATCAAGCCCACGCCGCAGGACATTGCGGAGCATGCCGGTCCTCAAATTGCGGAGCTCCTGCACGCGCGGCGCCTTGAGGCCATCGCCGGGCTAGCCGTGCGCATCCAGCCAGCCGACAATGTTTGACACCGTGTCGCGATAAAAGCGCTCGTACAGCCTGCGCGACACGTAGCCGATGTGCGGCGTCGCCAGCAGGTTAGCGAGCTTTCGGTACGGATGATCCGGCGGGAGTGGTTCGATATCGTAGACATCGATGGCGGCGCCGGCGATTTTCCTTGAGCTGAGCGCTTCAATGAGATCGGCTTCCACCACGATGGGTCCGCGCGAGGTATTGATCAAGCGCGCGGTGGGCTTCATCACGGATAGCTCGCGAGTGCCGATGAGCCCACGCGTGCGCTCGCTAAGCACTAAGTGTATCGAGACGAAATCCGCTTGCCGCAACAGGTCATCTTTCGACACCAGCGCGGCGCCGGCGGCAACGGCTTTTTCGGCGGTGAGGTTTTGACTCCACGCAATCACCTTCATGCCGAATGCCAATGCCACCTGGGCCACTTTCGATCCGAGGTTGCCAAGCCCTAAGATTCCCAGCGTTTGGCCCGACAGGTCATCGCCGATAGTGTGCTGCCACTCGCCGTTGCGGACTGCGGCAGCCTCAGCCGTAAGATGGCGCGCGCCGCCCAAGATAAGCGCCCAAGTGAGTTCAACGGTGGGGCTGCCAAAATATCCCGTGTGGACCACCTTGATGCCCTGCGCGGCCGCCGCCTCCAGGTCGATGGAGGCATTGCGTGGACCGGTCGAGGCGATCAATTTCAAATTCGGCAACCGTTCGATGACGCCGCGCTTGAGCGGCGTGCGTTCCCGCATCACGCAGACGATGTCGTACGGGTGTAGACGTTTGACCACCGCGTCGGCATCGGCGAGATGGTCGTTGTACACATCAACCTGCGCGCGATGGGCAACGCCGGACCAATCGGCCATCTTTAGCGCCGCGCCTTGATAATCGTCCAATACCGCGATTTTCACTTGCATGTCGTGTCCTAGAGCGTGTGCCGCAAGTCCAAGAGTTCGAAGCCTGACAGCGGCATATCCAGGCCCCGCAGCCATACCATGGCCTTGAAACGTTCGCCCATTTCGCCGGGCAACATCAGTTGCCGCGCTTGATTGGCAAGACGCGCAAATCGATTCTCATCGTCGCCCGCCGCCAGCCGCATTTCTCGATCGATGCCGAGGCCTGCCAGAAAATGCGCCTGGGTGGTAAAGCCCGCCAATTCGAATCCGGCTTCGCGCGACGCCTCCGCGAGTAGCGTGAAATCCACCCACGCGGTGATGTCCTGCAAACCGACATGGACCAATGGATCGCTGCTCACCCGATGCCGGTAATGGCACACGAGCGTGCCGTCGTGGCGCTCCGGCAGATAATACTCGTCACGCGGCAAACCATAGTCAAACCATAGTACGGCGCCGCTGCGCAGCGACTGTGTGACGGCGCGAGTCCACGCCGGGGTACGCGGGCAATACTCGGAAGAGTATCCCTCGTCCCAGCCGCCGCCCGCCTCGTACAACCGCCGACATGCTTGCGCCATCGCCGGATTCGCTGGGCGCGCAACCCAAGCGAAATCCTTGTCATCGAGCCCGACGCCCCATTCATCGACGCCGCTCGCGCGCCAGCGAAAGCGCGCCACCGGCAACGCATCCAACACTTCGTTGGCGAGAACGATGCCGTCAAAGGGCTCCTCGGGAGGCCGATCGAGCCAGCCCACGCGCTGAAGCACATGCGGCAGCCGTTCCGCAAGAAGCGCTCGCTGACGCTCGCGAAGGTCGGCGCTCACGTCCAGAATCCAATAGTTCTCGGGCAATTGCCCCAACTCCTCCAGGCGCATCAGAATATCGGCGGCGAGCCGTCCGCTGCCCGCGCCGATTTCGAGAATGGATGGGGCGTGCAACGCCCGGAACACCTCGGCACATTGCAGCGCCACGCAGCGGCCGAACAGGCTGGAGATTTCCGGCGCGGTGGTGAAGTCGCCGCCCATCCCTAGTTTCTGAGCGCCGCCGCTGTAGTAGCCCAAACCCGGGGCGTACAGCGCCAATTCCATGAACTGCTCGAAACCGAGCCAGCCGCCGGCTGCCGCGATTTGGTCCTTCACATAGTTGCGCGCCCGTGCGCTGTGTGCGGCCGACGCCTCATCCAACATCATTGCTCGCTAGGCTCCTAAATCTTGAGGTATCGTTGCCGCGCATGCCAGTCATCCATGACAATCTTGGGCTGCGCGATCGGGTCGTGTTGATCACCGGTGGCGCACGTCGTGTCGGCGCCGAGATTGCCCGCACGCTGCATGCGGCGGGCGCGAATGTATTGATTCACTATCGATCCTCGGCCGCCGCCGCAATTGCTTTGGCAGACGAGTTCAACAAGCAGCGCGCCCACTCGGCGGCCATCTTTGCCGCGCATCTTTTGAATGCGGACGCGCCCGACAAACTCGTCGCCGCGGCACTGCTCGAATTCGGGCGCATGGATATTTTGATCAACAATGCCTCGAGCTTCTACCCGACGCCGATTGGACAGATCACGGCGCCGCAGTGGGATGATCTGATGGGGAGCAATCTTAAAGTCCCGCTGTTTCTGTCGCAGGCGGCTGCGCCCTGTTTGCGCGCGCAGCGCGGACTCATTATCAATATGATCGACATCCATGGGTTGCGGCCCTTGAAGGCGCATCCGGTTTACAGCGCGGCCAAGGCAGGACTTGCGATGCTGACCCGCTCGTTGGCACGAGAGTTGGGGCCCGAGATTCGCGTCAACGGCATCGCGCCGGGCCCCGTGCTGTGGCCGGAAGCTGACATGGACGAGGCACTGAAGCGCGAAATCATCGACAAAACCGCGCTGAAACGCCACGGCACGCCGCAGGATATCGCGCGCACTGCACTGTTCTTGGCGAAGGATGCGCCATATATCACGGGTCAAATCATCGCCGTGGACGGCGGTCGCAGCATTTAGCGTCGCGCGTCATGCTGCCGGAGTCGCCGTTGCGGCGCGCCACTTTGCCAAATCCGCAGCACTGCGTTCCAACATCACGCCGACGTCGCGTGAGCTGCGGATTGCGCCAGGCTTGCTCAACGTGATGCTGACCCACGCAACCCCGAAATCCTGAAGAATGAGCATGGCGATGTGCTCGGCGAGGGTTTCCACCAAATGGAAACTGGATACCTCCACAAAGGCCAGTACGCGCTTGGCAACTCCCTTGTAATTCAATGTGTCGTCGATGCAATCGGACAGTGCGGCCTTGCGGATATCGGCGCTGAATTCGATATCGATGAGAACGGTTTGTTTGACCTGTCTTTCCCAGTCGAATATGCCGACGATGGTCTCGGTCTTCAGCGCATGAATGAAAATTTTGTCCAATCGATTTAGCCCCCCAAGCTTCCGAGTTCCCAATTGGCACGTGCGCTCATTCCCAGTCCGCTACGCATGCCTGACTTAAGTCGCAGGCAACCCGCCAGTGCAATCATTGCCCCATTGTCCGTGCAAAATTCGGTGCGCGGAAAATACACTTCGGCACCCAAACTTAAGCCCACCGCCGCCAACCGTTCGCGTAGCCGGCGATTCGCGCCCACGCCGCCGGCAATGACCAGGCGCTTATGGCCCGTCTGAACCAGGGCACGCCGGCATTTTTCGGCCAGTGTCTCAACCACGGCTTCCTGAAACCCTTGCGCGATATCGGCGCGGATGGACCCAAGCAAATCGCGGCCGCGCAAGGCTACTAGGGCAGCGGTTTTCAGGCCACTGAAACTAAAATCCAGGCCCGGGCGATCGAGCATGGGCTTAGGGAAGACGAATTGGCCGCTGCGGCCACTTTCGGCGAGCGTGGCCAACGCAGCGCCGCCGGGATAGGCAAGCCCGAGCAGTTTGGCGGTTTTGTCGAAGGCCTCCCCCGCTGCATCATCCAGTGTCTCTCCTACGATCCGATACTCACCCAGGGCCGCGACATCCACGAGTTGGGTATGGCCGCCGGAGACCAACAGGGCGAGGAAGGGGAAGGCGGGCGGGTTGGGCTCCAGCAGGGGCGCCAAGAGATGTCCTTCCAGGTGATGTATCCCTAACGCCGGCTTGCGCCAGGCAACGCCTAAAGCCGTTGCAAAACCCGCTCCGACCAGCAATGCCCCAATCAGTCCGGGGCCCGCCGTGTAGGCGACCCCGTCGATCGACTCCTTATCCGACCGGGCCTCCGCCAGCGCCTCCCTTACTAAGGGCAAAAGCCGCCGAACGTGGTCCCGGGAGGCAAGTTCGGGCACCACCCCGCCGTAGGCTTGGTGCATAGCCACCTGGCTGTAGAGCCGATGTGACAGAAGACCGTCGATCTCGTCATAGACGGCGACGGCGGTCTCATCACACGAACTCTCGATGCCCAAAACGCGCATATTTTTGCCTTTTACTGGGGCGCACTTTAGAATGCGCCCCCCTGTCGCCGAATGCCGGCGGCCGTGCCACCACTTTTGAGGTCTGAATGCCCAGCGTTCGTGTTCGTGAGAATGAATATTTTGACGCCGCCCTGCGTCGCTTCAAGCGTGCCTGTGAAAAGGCGGGCGTTCTCACCGAGCTGCGGCGCCGTGAATTCTACGAGAAGCCGACCCAAGAACGTAAGCGAAAAAAAGCCGCTGCGGTAAAACGGCACTTGAAGCGCCTCTCGCGCGAGAACATGCGCGGCACGGGTCAGCAGCCTGCGAGTCCCCCGTCGGCTGCCCCGCCCCGACCGTCCTACTAAGGGAATTGGTCGCGGTTTGGGTACCCTCAAAGAGCGAATTACCGACGATATGAAGGCAGCGATGCGCTCCGGCGAGAAGGAGCGGCTTGGGCTGATTCGCATGATCACCTCTGCCATCAAGCAGCGTGAAGTCGACGAACGCATCACGCTCGATGACACGCAGGTTTTAAGCGTTCTCGAAAAGATGATCAAACAGCGCAAGGAATCGCTGGTGCAGTTTCAAGCCGGCAATCGTCAAGATTTGGTCGACAAGGAAAGTGCGGAAATCACCCTGCTGCAGGGCTACATGCCGTCGCAGCTGAGCGGCGCCGAAATCGACGCCCTGATCAATGAAGCGGTGGCCGCGACCGGCGCCTCGAGCATCAAGGATATGGGCAAGGTCATGGGCCTCATCAAGGCCAAGGCCCAGGGCCGCGCGGATATGGCGTCGGTCGGCGCAAAAATCAAAGCCCGCTTAAGCGGATAACCCAAGGAGCCTGCCCCGAGGCGCTCCATGACCGGCCGTATTCCAGATTCGTTTCTCGACGAACTCGTTTCGCGTTCGGATATCGTTGACATCATCAGCGCGCGGGTGCCGCTCAAGAAAGCCGGCCGCGAGTACAAAGCCTGCTGTCCGTTTCATAACGAGAAATCCCCGTCATTTTCGGTGAGTGCGGAGAAGCAGTTTTATCACTGCTTCGGCTGCGGCGCGCACGGCACCGTGATCGGCTTTCTCATGCAATACGAGAAAATGGAATTCCTCGACGCCGTCGCGGATCTTGCGCAACGCGCCGGGCTCGAGTTGCCGCATGAAGCGCAGGCGCCGCGCGATCCCGGCAGCGCCGACTTGCATGAGCTGATGCTGCGGGCGTCCCGCTTCTTTGAGCAGAATCTTTCGGACAATGCGCGCGCGCAAGCCTACGTTCAGAGGCGCGGCATTGACGCAAAAATCAGCGCTGAATTCAGCTTAGGCTACGCGCCCGACGCCTGGGAAGCGCTGCTGAAGCGCTTTGGTGGTCAAGAGGAGGATCGGCGCCGCCTGCTGCAGGTGGGCCTCATTCTCGAGCGCAGCGGCGAGCGCACCAGCGGCTTCTACGACCGGTTCCGAGATCGATTGATGTTTCCGATTCGCGATTCACGCGGGCGCGTCATCGGATTCGGTGGGCGCGTCATCGATCAAGGCGAGCCCAAGTACATGAATTCGCCTGAAACACCGCTGTTTCACAAGGGCCGCGAGCTTTATGGCCTCTACGAGGCGCGGCAGGCTCGCGGCGACTTCAAGCGCTTAGTGGTAGTCGAGGGTTACATGGACGTCGTGCGCCTGCACCAGGCGGGAATCACCTATGCGGTGGCCACGTTGGGGACGGCGACCACGCAGGAACACCTGAACAAGATCTTCCGCATGACAAGCGAAGTCGTGTTTTGCTTCGACGGCGACCGCGCGGGACGTCAGGCAGCGTGGCGGGCGCTGGAAAACGCGCTGCCGCTGGCGCGCGACGGGCGCGAGCTCAAATTCATGTTTCTGCCCGAGGGCCATGATCCGGACACACTGGTCGCAGCAGAAGGCCCGGAAGCGTTCGAGAACCGCATGAAGGAGGCGCTGCCGCTCTCCGAATACCTGGTGCAGCAGCTGATTGCTGATGTCGACTTGGATCACATCGATGGACGCGCAAAGTTAAAGGCCCTGGCCGGGCCCCTGTTTGCCCGCATGCCGGAGGGCATATACCGGGAAATGCTGGCAGATCGGCTTGCATCCCGGGTCAGCATGCCGGCGAACAAACTGAAGGAATTCTTCGCTGCCGACCAGCCGAAGCGAGCCACAGGCCACGCCTCGGAACTACGGGTCCCACCTCGCGGTCGAATGAGTGTTGGGCGCGGCAATTTGCTGACCCAGGCCATTACGCTGGTGTTGCACCACCCTGCGGCGGCGGGCGCCATAGAGAACCCTGACTTGCTGGGCAGTATCGATAAAACCGGTGTTTCGGTGCTCAAGGAGCTCTTGGAGCAGGCCGCAACGGCCTCCTCACCCAGCACGGCGATGCTGCTCGAGCGATGGCGGGATCGCGTCGAATACGAGCGGTTGACCGAATTGGCCATGTTGGACCCTCTGGTGGCCGATACGGCCTCAGCGGCCAAGGAATTGAAAATGGCGGTCGAGAAACTGCTTGAAGAGTACGGTCCAGGCCGCCGAATGGACGAATTATTGAAGAAAGCGGAGGAATTGGGCTTGAATTATGATGAAAAGGCCGAATTAAGCAGCCTTCTCAAGTCCAAAGGCCGCTTCCGAGCGCCTTCTTAAGCCTTAAGCATTTGTGGCTACGGAATGGCCACAATCGTATACTGCTCGGCTTGCATTTTTAAATGTCCAGACTCTCTACGAGGCGTCCACCTTGATCAAAAAAGCGCCGGCAGGCACAGCGACTCAAATCGCGGACGAGCGTCAGTCGCAATTAAAATTATTAATCGCGCGCGGCAAGGAGCAGGGCTACCTCACCTACGCTGAAGTCAACGATCACCTTCCGAGCGAAATCGTCGATCCCGAACAGATCGAAGATATCGTCAACATGATCAACGATATGGGTATCCCGGTATACGAAAAAGCACCGGATGCCGAATCATTGCTGTTGACGGATGCCACCGCCGCTCCCGATGAGGAAGCGGTGGAAGAAGCCACCGCAGCTCTCGCCAATCTCGATGCGGAATTCGGGCGCACCACCGATCCGGTTCGCATGTACATGCGCGAAATGGGCACGGTCGAATTGCTGACGCGCGAAGGCGAAATTCGCATCGCCAAGCGCATTGAAGAGGGTCTCGAGGCCGTCAAGATCGCGCTCGGCAGCTATCCCGGCACCTACGACTTGCTGCTGCGGCATTACGAAACGGTCAAGGCCGGACAGATGCGCTTGGTCGATGTGATCGTCGGCTTCGTCGATCCGAATGCGCCGGATGAAATCGCGCAGCCGCAGAATCCGAAGATGATGGCGCTGGAACGCGAAGAAGCGGCCAACGACGATGATGAAGCCGACGGCGATGAAGAAGAAGAAGCCATCGATACGGGCCCGGATCCGGCGGAAGCCGCGAAGCGCTTCAGCTCGATCGCGAAGGTGCATCATCAGTTTTTGAACGCACTCGACAAGCTCGGATCGAAGGATCCGAAGACGTTGAAGATTCGCAAGAAGATCTGCGGCGAATTGATGGAGCTCAAGCTCTCGCCGAAGATGTTCGATCAGCTGATCGACAATCTGCGCCAGCATGTGACCGAAGTACGGCTGCTCGAAAAGGAAATCATGTTCCTTTGCATCAAGCAGGCCGGCATGCCGCGCAAGGATTTCATTTCGACTTTTCCCAAGAACGAAACCAGCACGCGCTGGCTCGATAAGCACATCAAGGCGAAGAAGCGCTATTCGGGGCCGCTGGCAAAATTCAAGGATGAGATCGAGCGGCGCCAGAACAAACTCAAAGATCTGGAGGGCCTGTTTCACCTCCTGATCAATGAGATCAAGGAAATCAATCGTGAGGTTTCCATCGGCGAAGCAAAGGCGCGGCGCGCGAAGAAGGAAATGGTCGAAGCCAACCTGCGCTTGGTGATCTCGATTGCCAAGAAATACACCAATCGCGGCTTGCAGTTTCTGGATCTGATTCAGGAAGGCAACATCGGCTTGATGAAGGCCGTCGATAAGTTCGAGTACCGGCGCGGCTACAAGTTTTCAACTTACGCAACCTGGTGGATCCGCCAGGCGATCACCCGCTCGATTGCCGATCAAGCTCGCACCATCCGCATCCCCGTGCACATGATCGAGACCATCAACAAGTTGAATCGCATCTCCCGGCAAATGCTCCAGGAAATGGGCCGTGAACCCACCCCAGAGGAACTGGCGGTACGCATGGAAATGCCCGAGGACAAGGTGCGCAAGGTCTTGAAGATCGCCAAAGAGCCGATCTCCATGGAAACCCCGATCGGCGACGATGAGGATTCGCACTTGGGCGATTTCATCGAGGATACCTCGGTGTCATCCCCCATCGATTCGGCGACCACGGAATCCCTGCGCGAAACCACGCATTCGGTGTTGGCGCAGCTGACGCCGCGGGAAGCGAAGGTTTTGCGCATGCGCTTCGGCATCGACATGAACACCGATCACACGCTCGAAGAAGTGGGCAAGCAGTTCGACGTCACCCGCGAGCGGATTCGGCAAATCGAAGCCAAGGCGCTGCGCAAGCTGCGTCATCCCAGCCGCAGTGAGCAGCTGCGCAGCTTCCTAATGGATGATTAGCTAAAGGACGGGGTCGTTCCCACGACCCCGTTAGAAGTGGCGCAAAGCGCCTAACTAAGTGGCGCGAAGCGCCTAACTAGCCCACGACGACTTCCAGGGTCAGATGCCGCTCGCTGCTGAGTGAATTGGCCACCAGACAACTGGTCTCGGCCTTTTCCAACAATTTCTTTGCCCGCTCGACATCCGCGCCAGGCGCGACATGCAGCGTGGCGTGCGTGTCAAAGCGCGTGAATCGCATCTTGCCGTCCACGCGATCCAAAGTCCCTTCGGTGCGCGCATCGAGGCGCTGCCACGCGTATTTGGACGCCGTTGCGATCGCCCGAAAGCTCAATACAAAGCAATCCGCGACCGCCGCGGTCAGCAGTCCTTCCGGCGACCATTGATTGCCGGGCCCGTCGAATTCCTTGGGCGAAGAGGATTCGATGATCCTGACGCCCTCCGTGGACAGCGGCACGTCCCCGTCCGGACGAATGGATGCGTTGACGGTGTAGTGATGCGGGAAGGGATGCATAGAAAACTCCGCGAGATTGCCATTAATAAACGCCTTAGGATCAGCCGCTTGGTGCGATCCACATAGCATACCAGCGCAGCCAAATCGGCCTCAAAGAGCCGCCGGCGGCAAGCCAAACAGTTTCAGTTCCGGACTATGATCGACCAGTCGGATGGTCCGCTCGAATTTGAGTCCGATTTTCTCCAGTACGGCGATGGACTGCGCGTTGTCTGGCGATGTGATCGCAACAATACGAAGGAGATTGAGCGCTTGCCTGGCATGCGCTAAAACGGCGGCCGCGGATTCGACCGCGAACCCTTTTGACCAGTATCGCGAGAGAAATGCGAACCCCACATCCGGGTCATTCAGCCCTTCGCGCTTGACCAAACCGCAAATTCCGATTGGCGTCCCCGCGGCAGCACCGTCGAGCGCGCCGCGGCGCAGGCAAGCGGCATACAATCCGAATCCATTGCGCGCATAGCTATCCATCGGCCCTTGCAGAATGTAGTCACGAGCGTCGGCGAGGGTTCTGACGCCCTTGTCGCCGATGTTGCGAATGAAGCCGGGTTCGTTCAACAGCTCCAAAATGAATTCGGTATCGCTGAGGTCGAGTTTGCGAAGGCTCACGCGCGCTGTCTCAATGACGCTCATGGCGATTTCGCCGCGGTGCCGCTTAGGCCGAATGTTTCGGCCAAGAGTGAGTACGAATGGCGGCGCGCCTGCGGGTCGAAAGTCCAGGTGTTGATGACGATTTCATCGAGGGCGAGTCTGCGCGCCAAGGCGTGGAGTTTCTCCGAGACCTGGGCAGCCGTGCCCACCAAAGCCACCGCTCTTAACTTTTCGATCATCGCTCGCTCCGCGTCCGTATAGGGATGGCGGGCGGCCGTCTCCGGTGATTCCAAGGGCAACCGTAAGCCCTTCTCGAATCCCGTTCGCCAATACTCGCGCGTCATCAGCAGGCGTCTCGCCTCGCTCTCGGTGTCTGCGGCCAACGCCCATACACAGATGGTGGCTTGAGGGCGTGGATATCTCTCGGTAGGCCTATAGTTGCGGCGATACAGACCGAGCGCTTCGTCCACGCCGACCCCCTCGCTGAAGAAATAGGCGAACGCGTACGGCAATCCAAAATGCGCCGCAAGCTGCGCGCCGTAGTCGGAGCTTCCGAGTATCCACAACTGCGGACTGGTGGCGCCGCTCGGAAGCGCCACGATGTTGCGATACGGATGATCCGCGGGCAGCGCAATCCCCGACACCCAATGCTGCAATTCCTGCACTTGCCGCGGAAACTCTTCTGCGCCATGCGAATGGGGATTGAGCGCGTGCGCCGTCAACCCATCCGATCCGGGCGCGCGGCCTACACCTAGGTCGATTCGGCCCGGGGCGATAGCCTCCAGCACCCGAAATTGTTCCGCCACCTTGAGTGCGGAATAGTGCGGCAGCATGACGCCGGCGCTGCCCACGCGGATGCGCCGCGTCGTCGCGGCCACCGCCGCGATTAAAATTTCCGGTGCCGTGCCGACAATGCTGGCGCTGTTGTGGTGTTCTGAAACCCAGTAGCGCTCATATCCCAATTTATCGCAGTGCTGCGCCAGGGCGATTGATTCGCGGATCGCAGCACCCTGCGTGCTGCCCGCCGAAGAAGGAGATTGATCGAGCACGGACCATTTCATCGGGCGGGCGGTGATTCCGGTCCCGAATCGAGGGAAGCGAGAATCGCCGCAATTTCATGGGAGTCCGCATCGGCCGCGTCCTGCAAGTTGCGTATCACGTCAGTACGAGTCTCATTGAAATGCGCAGGCAGGTACAAAATACATCCTCGTCGGGCCGTGGGCAAAAGCCAGCCTAGTTGTTCTCAAGGCCGCTGGCGAGTACCGTGCCGCCGCTCGAATTCGGCTTCAGCCTCGAGCCAATCTTCCATTTCATGGCCAGGCTCAAAGCCGCGCTTGAGGGCTCGAAAGTAGGCGAGTTCTGCAATCAGGGTGTGGCGCGATCTCACTGACACGGGTGCGACGAACCGCAGAGGATCAAACGACGGTGGGCTGTTGATTGCCATGTGAGTGAGATTCCATACCGCACAGGACGTTCAGGGATTTTTAATCTTACCTCTCCGATATGACGGGTGCGCATGCCCAAAGCTGGGCTGTCGGCGGGTTCTTACGACTCTATAGTGATGTATATGCTGACTAATAAGGATGTTTAAGGCATTATTTGTCGATGATGAACGAGGCCCGATTGTATTCCCTCGAACAAGTCGCTGAACGCCTGGGACTTCAGGTCAGGACGGTACGCAGCTATGTGCGCAGCGGCCGGCTGAAGGCGATGCGCATCGGCAAACAATATCGCGTGACGCGCGAGTCCCTTGAGGACCTCACAGGACCTGCGCTTAAGCGAAATGCGGTTCCCCGGCATCGCCATGTTGAAGTGTCGAGCGTGATTCAGGTCGACGCAGTCAGCCAAGACACGGCGAGCCGGGTGACCAATCATCTAGTGGGAGCTGCGAAGGCACCCCGCGACGATGGCGCCCCGCTGCGCGTTGAAACGATTTACGACGAGGAGCGCTCGCAACTCAAAGTCATCGTCATCGGCTCGCTGCTCAACGCCGCCAACGTATTTCGGTTGCTCGGCGTTCTCCTGGAGGCATAACTCGTAAACAGCCGCTGATCGCTTGACAAACAAAGCGGCCCGCGCCGATGATTTCTGGACGTATGTGCAGAAACATCAAGACTCTCTTTAACTTTGATCCGCCGGTGACCGACGACGAAATCCGCGCCGCTTCACTGCAGTTCGTGCGCAAGGTCAGCGGTTTTCACAGCCCGTCGAAATTCAACGAATCGGCCTTCCATGGCGCGATCGATGAAATCGAGGCTGCTTCAAGAAAACTGCTCAATTCCCTTCAAACCAATGCGCCGTCAAGAAATCGTGAGGAAGAAGCCACCAAAGCAAAGACTCGCGCTGCGCTGCGGTTTTCGCGAGTGAGCTGATCCTTCAATTCACAGGCTGCGGCCGAGTCAGGAGCCAATGGCAGACAAAACCGGCCACGCCGATGTGCTCATCGCCGGCGCGGGGCCGACGGGCTTGGTGCTGGCTTTATGGCTCACAAAACTTGGCGTGCCGGTCAGGATTATCGACAAGGTCGCCGAGCCCGGCACCACATCGCGTGCGCTGGCGGTTCAAGCGCGAACGCTCGAGTTCTATCAACAGATAGGACTCGCTCAGGCCGTCGTGGACCGCGGCCATCAAGTAGCGGCTCTGAACCTGTGGGTGAAAAGCGCCCGTGCCGCCCGCGTCCCGATCGGGAATTTGGGACAGGGACTCACAGCTTTCGCGTTTCCCACTATTTTTCCGCAAGACGAGCACGAACGTCTGCTGATCACGCGCTTGCGCGAGTTGGGCGTGGAGGTGGAGCGCCCGGTGGAGCTCACAGCATTTGAAGATGACGGCACAAAGATTCGCGCAACCTTAAGCAAGGCTGGATCCGAGGAGACGGGCACCTACGCCTATCTCGCCGGTTGCGATGGCGCTCGCTCCAAAGTAAGAGAGGTGCTCAACACGGGATTTCCTGGCGGAACGTATGACCATCTGTTCTATGTGGCAGATGTCGAGGCCGCCGGGCCACCCATGAATGGCGAACTGCACATCGACCTCGATGATGCCGATTTCCTGGCCGTGTTTCCCTTGCAAGACACGGGCCGCGCGCGATTGATCGGCTCGATCCGCGACACGGCCGCAAAAGATCATGAGCACCTGCAGTTCGATGATGTGCGCGCCCGGGCCATTCAAAATCTCAAGATTGACGTAAAACGCGTCAATTGGTTTTCGACCTACCGCGTTCATCACCGCGTCGCGCATAGCTTTCGTAAGGGGCGAGCCTTCCTGCTCGGAGACGCCGCGCATATTCATAGTCCCGTCGGTGGCCAGGGAATGAACACCGGCATCGGCGATGCGGTCAACCTCGCCTGGAAACTGGCTTCCTCGCTGAAGGAACCATTCAGCGCGGCACTGTTGGATAGCTACGAACCTGAGCGAATTGCGTTTGCCCAGCGGCTAGTGGCCAGCACCGATCGGGCGTTCACGGCGGTGATCAGTCCCGGCGCGTGGGCCCGATTCGTCCGCACCAAAGCCGTTCCGGCGCTGGCCCCCGTATTGTTTCGCGTGCCGGCGGTGCGCCGATTGGCCTTTCGCACGATCTCGCAGATCGCCGTGAACTACCGCGCAAGTTCTTTGAGTGTCGGCGTGGCAGGCAAAGTGCACGGGGGCGATCGATTACCCTGGGTCGGGGTGGGCATGCCAGGAGCGGATGAGTCCAACTTCGCAGCGCTGACTTCACTGGACTGGCAAATTCACATCTACGGCGATGCCGCTGCCGATATTCGAGCACTGTCCGATCGCCGGAAAATCCCGCTGCATGTATTTGCCTGGCGTCAGGCCATGGAAGGGTCCGGCCTGCTGCGCGGTGCGGTCTATCTAGTTCGCCCCGATGGCTATGTAGCGATGGCCAGTCTTAATTCCAGCGCCGACGCGATTGACGGTTATCTGGACCAGAGAAAGTTGACATCCTCCCCCGCCTGAAGGCGGAGGATTCCTACTGTGCTATGCATGAGCGTGCTCACTCGTAGTCACTTCGGTGGGTTCCTGCTTCACCGAGGCTGGTTTCGTTCTGGTCCTTCGACCAGAGCCAGAGCCTTCCTCTCCACGGGCTTCAACGCGGTGTCCCCGCGCCAATACGTTCATTGAACCACCACATCGGCGTTTGTGGATGCGTTGCACACTCCCTTTGGCTTTTCGCCAGTTCTGGCTGAATTGGGTTTTGCGGCTCAACGCCCGCTGCGACCGGCGTAATTGGGCTTCATGCTTTTTGAAGCTATTGAGCGGCGCCACGAAGCTGCCGTCGCTTAAGGTCGCAAAACGGGCAATCCCCATATCGATACCCACCGGGCCGGCGGCGCTCGGTACGGGCTGTTCAACCTCGCGCACGGTCTGGATGCTGGCGTACCATCGTGCGTCCTGCATGACAGAAAATTTGAGGAGCGACCTCGTGCCTAAAACGCTCGAGCCGGTGCGGCCATTGCTGCTGACCGAGATGTTTGACGCGCGCCGCAGAATCGCGAAAAGCGTCGTGCGCACGCCGCTTGTCCGTCTGGATCTGGGACCCGGCTTTCCAGACATCCACTTGAAGCTCGAGAATCTGCAGCCAACGAACTCTTATAAGTTACGGGGTGCGGTCAACGCTGTGGCGATGCTCTCCGAATCCGAGCGGCAGCTCGGCGTGTGGACCATCAGCGCCGGCAATGCCGGGCAGGGTGTCGCGTATGCCGCGAGGCAAGCCGGCGTGCCCTGCACCGTGGTCGCGATTGAAACGGCGCCGGCCTCGAAGCTCGAGCGGATGCGCGCGCTCGGTGCAACGCTCATCACGGTGCCCTACGAAGCCGCGTGGCGCGCACTCGGCGACCGCGCTTACCAAGGTGTGGAAGGAACATTCGTGCACCCATTCGATGACCACAATTTCATCGCGGGCCACAGCACCATGGGTTTCGAAATTTTGGAAGACGCGCCAGGCACGGTCGCCGTGATTTGCGCGATCGGAGGCGGCGGACTCGTCACGGGAATCGCCAGCGCACTCAAGGCGCTGAAGCCGGAAATCAAGATCTGGGGCGCGGAACCTGAAACGGCAGCCCCAGCCGCGCTCTCATTCTCAATGGGGTCCGCACAGGTGTTCAAGGATTGGAAGGCATCGTTCGTCGATGGCGCAGGCGGCCAAAGCCTATTTCCGCGCATGTGGGAACGCATCAGACCCGTGGTCGACGGCTCAATCGTCGTCAGCCTGGAACAGACCAAGGCTGCGATGCGCTTGATGGCGGAGAAGGTACGCGTCATTGCCGAAGGCGCCGGCGCCTTGGCGCTCGCCGCGGCACTCACCGGGAAAGCCGGTCAAGGACCCATCGTCGCCGTGGTTTCCGGGGGCAACGTCGATCTGGCTAAATTCTGCGACCTCATCGTTCCCGAATCCAAATGACGGGCCGCCTCACAGATCCCATTAAACGCAGATTTCTATCCGGTTGCCGTCTGGATCGATTATGACGCTCTCGTAGTAACCATCGCCGGTACGCCGCGGACCATCAACAACCGTGATTCCATCGTCGCGCAGACGCTGTGTAAGTTGATCGACCAGGCGCTCCGAACCTACCGAAATCGCTAGATGGGTCAGCCCAAGGCGCTGAACTCCAGGAGGGAATTCCACCAACGATAGTGAGGTCGTCGTCATCGCTTCGAGGCGTGCCCCGTCGGCAAAGCTAAGAAAGCATGACTCGAATCCCTTCACGGGATTTACATAGGTCGGACCCACGGTTGCACCAAAGTACGACACATAGAAGTGCTTGCACCGACCGAGATCGGTGGTCCATATCGCTACGTGTTCTATCCGCATCCGTTACACTCAGGCAGTTTTGGTGGACCAGACTTGCCAGAAACCTTCGAGGGAATACACAGCCAGCGCCGACCAAATGGCCACGAAACCGGCCAGGCGTGCGCCGCCGAATGGCTCTCCATAGAGCCATACGCCGAGCAGCAGTTGCAACGACGGCGAAATATATTGCAACAGGCCCAGCGTCGACATGGGTATGCGGCGGGCGCCTGCCGCAAACATCAATAACGGAATGGCGGTGATCGGACCAGCTGCCGCCGCCAGCCATTTGGATGCTATAGGTACATGCAAGAATGCACTTTGCCCATGCCATGCCATTATCGTCAAACAGCCGAATGCCAACGGAAACAGCAACAGCGTCTCCAACGACAAGCCTTCCAGCGGGCCAAGCGCAGCAGTTTTGCGCAAAAGGCCGTAGGAACCAAATGAGACAGCCAGCATCAAGCCTATCCACGGCAGGCGTCCAGCCTGCCAGGTGAGCCAGGCTACTCCGGCCGCGGCCAACGCGACGGCAGTCCATTGTATCGGGCGCATGCGCTCGTGCAGCAGCAGGAAACCGAGCAGCACGTTAACCAACGGAGTGATGAAGTAGCCGAGACTGGAATCGACCACATGGCCGTTGTTGACCGCCCAGATATAGATATACCAATTCACCGACAGCAGGATCGCGCTCGCGCCAAATCCCGCCATTAGCTTGGGCTGGCGCCACACCTTGCCGATCCAGGACCATTGCTGGCGCAAAGCCAGGACAATAAACAGAAAGACCAGCGCCCACACCACGCGCTGTAGCAGGATTTCCAGGGGCGAGAAGCCCTGCAGCGCCCGGAAATAAATCGGAAACAGGCCCCACAAGATGTAAGCGCCCGCGGCGTAAAGCATGCCAATTTGCATAGTGGAGCTAGCGAAAGCGTGAAGATGGATTTAGCGGGTCGCTATTATGGCAGTAATCGATCTTTGTCGGCCTGCAGAGGCACCGTCCCATATGGTTACCGGAGACACCGCGACGTGGCCGAGATTCTCCGTTTCTCCCGAGTCCGCTGCCACGAGACCGTAGAGTTCCTTTGCGGCTCCGGTCGCGCGCTACGTAGTCGTGCGCGCGTGGCAGGAGGCGTTGCGAATGAGCTCCAGGGCAGTCTTTGCAACCGCTTCCTGGCCGTCGTTGGTCAATATCGTGAATGCGAATGGTGCACCGTCGATGTTGATCATTCCCTGCGTCAAGTATTTCCATTCACCCGGCGCAGGCGCCCGGTCTGTCGCGAAGAAATAGAAGCCGTGAACGTCCGGACTGGTGAGCTCATGAACAGGTATTGTCATTTCAACAGATTTAGCCAGGGCGTTCCGGGAGGCCGATGTCACGATTGCGCGCAGCTTGTTTTCATCGGACATTGCGGCACCTACGGCGGTGCCGGAAAGGGGTGTAATCAGGATGTTGAAGGACGCACCCTGGCGGGCGGTCAACCAGACACCCGGTGGCATGTTCGTCTGCGGCGAATCGAATTTCTCGTTCCAGGCGGCTGGGATCGTCAACCAGAGTTCGTCGCCTCCCGGCAGAGCAATGTGACTCGATGTTGCTAAAACCGATAGCGGCCAAGCCGCGAGAAGAATGAGCGCGCGCCAGCCTCGTATCCGAATTGTCATTTGGCCACTCCTTGCGAATCAAGGGGACTTAAAGTGTCCCGCAATGCATCCCTCGTGAAACCACAGCGTCGTCGGACATGATGCGTGCATTACATGAATCAACCTAGTGTGGCGGGCGTTTTCTGACGAGTCGATCACGATTTTCGGTACAGGGTCTGACTGCGGTGAGGCGCGCGTTGACTAACCTAATCGTGGCACAAGGGTTGGTAGCAACTTCATGAGGTCGCCGGGTGAAGGCCGCGGAGCTTCATATTCATGGCTTCGTTCTCCGAACGAGACTCCGGTTGATAGTGTGAAAAGAAATGAACTCCTTCCAGCTCAAGCGCACTGAGGAGTCCTGTCGAATACAGTGCCCAAAGCTGATTGGCAACCACCGGAGCGTCGATCTCGTAGATGCCGCCGCTCCAGCCGTGATTTCCGAGCGTCATTCGCCACATACCGTTCATCGGTGAATAACTGAAATAAGCTCCTGGATCCGAGGGCGACGGGTATTTCGGGTCGTAAAACGCAAACTCCATTCCGCCAACCATCAGCGAGTGAAGGAGGCTGACAATCGCAGAAAACTGCATGTCATGCGCGAGTACAACTCGCCGTCCCTTCGGGCCATTTGTAATCTCTGGAACAGTCATTATCTTTCGTAACGTCGTGCCCGAATCGCTGTTCTCGGCGTGTCCGACACTTACGCCAACAGGGGGTTACGAATCTTCACCGCCGTAAATCGTGAAAAGTCCCGGTCGGCGGACCATAACTCGCGAACCCCATGAAAGCGGCAGATCGCTGCAATTCGCGCATCGTGGATCGCTCCGCCTTCTACGCGTGCGGCAAGTGCGATCTCTGCAAGGCTATCGAGGTAGCCGTCTGCCTCGCCGATGAACTCAAGAGTCGGGCAGGCGTTCAGCTCGGCGAGTGCCTGCAGAGCGCGATCGAGCGGTGTCGGTACTTTGTAGATTTTAGGATGCGTGACGATCGCGATGAACTCATGCGCACAAGGCCACGGAACTGCCCACCGCTCGGATCCCGCTGCGAGTTTAGTGAGCGCCGCGCTGGCCTCCCCATGAAACTTCGCGTCCTCGCGATGCGCATACACCAAAAGGTTGGTATCGACGGCGATCATGATTGCTTGTGCACCGCCTCGCCGTAGATCGTGGTCCGAATCTTTTCCCAGTCGGCGTCGCGGAATTCAGCGTTCAGTCCGCCCCTGCCGAAGGTCGGAAAGCGAAATGCGCGAGAACCAGGCGTTCGGCGGTCTTTGAGAACCAAACGCAAACCTTCTTCCAATACGGCGCGCAACGTCGAACCTTCACGTTTAGCTAATTGCTGTGAACGTTTCAAAAGATCGTCCGCAATGTCTACGGTTGTTTTCACTATGGGTGACCCATATACAATAGTATGGGCGATAAGGCTACCATCTTTCAGATTAATTTTCCAATAGAGCATCTCCGATGTGCCCTTTGAAACGCGCGCCTGGGCAACGGCCGGACCCGTAGGCGACGGTCGCGACAGCTAAGGAGGGGTGGAATGTGCCGTTAGTGGCATCGGCGCCTGTCCCGCCATGCGCCAGGGTGATCGGTCCTGCCAGCTCTTCAACGCCTCGGTTGCCCAAGCCGGGGTCTTATCTGCGTGACATAGGTTGCAGGCGTTTGGGATCTTCAATGCTTCGCTTTCGGCCGGCGTGATGAACTTGAAGGTATGAGCACGCACATTCACGTCAGCAATTGTTTGTTCGATTCTGGGCATGTGGCATTCGACGCAGGCGCTTCCAGCGCTACCCGGCGCGTGATGGGTATGTGCCTCGAGCGTAGGTGCATGTGGCCCGTTTTGCGTATTAGGCCCGTGGCATGTTGAGCAAACCTCCTTCACCGGCTTGATCAACATGGCATCGTTGTCTGAACCATGCGGGTCATGGCAGTTCGAGCACGTGACACCTCGCGTGTACATCAAGCTCTGCACGAAGTCATTCCCTTGCATGCGGTTCTTGTGGGCTGTGCCATCTGGAAAATGAGTAAATGACAGCTCACCCAGTTTGTGGTCTTCCAATCTCCAGTAGTCGGCCAAGGTCTTGCCCATGTGAAAACCCACCGGCCAATCGTAGTATTTGCCTTGGATGGGGTTCGTGAGCGGCTGCCCCTGCGAGTGACATTGGATGCAGGTGTCGTTGGCTCGCACGTAGTTGAGCTTGGACGGATTGATGATGTTCGGCTTGCCCTGTTGCGCTACGTGATCGCTGCCGGGACCGTGGCACTTCTCACAGCCGACGTTCCACTCCGTGACCTTCTTGGTGTCGATATCGTAGTTGACCGAGTGGCAGCCATCGCACAGCGGTCCGGTTGGCCGTTGCATGTTGTCGGCTGGGTAGAGTGGCGCCCACCAGTCCGTGCCATTTTTGACGAAGTACTCCCGCCAGACCTTATGCGTAACGTCCCACTGCGCAGGCAACACAAAGTAGTCGTCGCCGACCTTCTTGAAATAGCGTTGCTTCCACTTACTGCCGTAGGTCAGAGCGATGTCACCTTTGTTGAAGGTCAGCAGCGGGTCCGGTTTCGAAAGGTCCGGAATAATCACTTCGGGATGCGCGCGTGGGTCTTGCACCACGTTCGCCATGCGAGTCTTCCTCCAACGGTCGTAAATCGCTGTATGACAGTCTTTGCACGCCACTGAACCCACGTAGTGCGCGCCGCTTCCAGTCGGCAATTGCTCTGCGGCCATCTGTGGCGACAGTGCAGCGACCCGGGGCAGATGCCGCAGATACGCGGCTACCTGCCATAGCTTTTGGTCCGGAAGCGTCCACGCCGGCATGCCCGTGTGTCGGATGCCGTTCTTGAGGTGATAAAATAGCTCGCCGTCGCTCATCCGTTGCACATCGGCGCCGCGCAAATCCGGCGGCCTTGGATATTGGCCGCTGCCAATCTCGGTCTTGCCGCCGCCATCGTAGGCGTGGCAAATCTCGCATTTCTTGGTGTATATCCCGTGGCCCGCCTCGACGTCGCCGCTACCAGCTTCCACATTGAGTGGATTTTTCATTGCTCTAAGGCTAGCGGGGACGGTGTAGTGCAAGAGCCACTGCGCGACGTTAGCCTCAAGCGCAGGTGCATCCTCGCGAGCACTCGAGCCCTCCCAGAGGATGAGTGCATAGAGGCCCGCGACCAAGACAGCGATCACTGCGATGCTTGCCACGGTGATTTTCAACGCTCGCCTGGATGTCATGGGCGCTCAATGTTTATTGCCCGATAAGACTTAGATGTTCATATATTTGGCGAGGCGGGTCGAGTGTTCCCGTCGAACTGAACCACGGGATAGTCGATTCGTTTCTTTCGACGATGCTTCCTAAGGCCATCCTGCGGACAACAGGAACACGTAATCCATCGCCGGCTGATTGGGATGCGAAGCCGGCTATCTGAGTCCCTAACGAAGCTTGAACTGGCCCATCATATTGCCTTCGATATCGGCCCTTGAAAGCGATCCGCCCCACGCTGTGTTTTTGTAATAAAGCGCCTTCAAGAAGGCCAAATCACCGGCTGTTATCGCAGTCGGCTTTTCACGGGCGCCACAGCTCGATGACATGAGGTCCAAGATAGAGGGCAGTGGATCGCAATGGTCCGGAGATTGAATCACTGACAAGCTCAATACTGATAAGTAGTCGGCGATCGCGCCGATCGGAGTGCCCTCGATTTTCCTAACGTCGACGATTAGAACGGCGGCGCCAATCCCGTTGGTATCGCCGCCGTCGTTACGCGGAAAGATTTTTGGCCAGATGGGCAGAAGATTGACGGGAAGCAGTGCAATTTCGGTATTTGAGGCCCTCGCCCCTCCACGCGTGGTGAAATACCATCCCTGAATCGCGTGATCGCTGGTATATGCAATGAGCCGCTTGATCGATTGAAAATGATTGTTTCGCTGGAAGTATTTCTCGGCCCAACTCACGATCCCCTTCATTGCCTGTTCGGGGTTATCCGTGAAAACAACGGTGACATTGTCCAAGCAATTCGGATCCGACTGCACCGGCGCGCCCACGTACTCGGCCACGGCGTGCAGCCGCGATGTCACGAAGGCGTTGTAATCCGCGCTGAGCCCGGTCGTGGCCGGGCAGATGCTTTGCATGCCACCGCGCCAGCGCCCAAGGTTGCGGCTGACGGGATTGGGGAAATCATGGGTCGTGGCATGGTGATCGACGAATTGACTGAGACTGTTTCCGGCCAATTCCTCAGCGGTGGGCAGCCTTGGGGCGGTAACGGTGATCTCGGGAAGTTCTGTCTGCGGAAGGGGTATAACGTTGGGACTTGCTTGCGGAGAGGTGCCCAGCGATGGTCGGCCGGCGCCGTTCGGCGCGCCCATTCGCGCGAGGGTCCCGAACGTCGGCCCGGCCGCGGCAATCGCAACCGTGCCTGTGCCGGCCTGCGAATACGTCAAGCCTGTGCCCTGCAGCAACATGCCCATAGCCGCGCGGACAGAATATGTTCCGTTTACGCCATTGGATTTCAGATTCGAGACCGCGGCATCTGCGGCTGCCACCTGCACACCACTTTGACTCGAGAACTCGATGAGGGCACTCGGCAGCGGTGAGGCAGCGATATGGAAATTGATCTGGCGATCCATGATGTCGTCGGCGCGCGCCGTCGCATGCCACGCTAGGCTCGCCACCACGGCCGCGAGAATAAACCGCGTGACAGTTTTAGCTGCGGATACCATTGCGCGTGCGCGACCTGATGAGTATACCGTCCGTTCCTTGATCGATGACTTCCACAGCATATATTTGCTCCAATGCTTTAAACCAATCCCGAACTGTCGTCGGCGACACCGTTCCGGTAAATCGTGTTTGTTGCAGCGCCGGGGCTACCACGATGTGTGTTGTGGAGTAGCGATTGATGACTCCCACAACTTCCTCTAAGGATTCGCCCACGAATTGCAGTGTTCCGTCGCGCCATGCGCTGGCTACTTTCGGATCAACGGTGCCGACACTGAACTTATGTTCCGCTTTGGAAAATGTCACGCGTTGGCCGATATCGGCGCGAATGATCTCAGTCCTCGTGAGACCTTTGTCCATTCTCTCCGCGTCAGGTGACACATTGATGCGACCTTGCATCACGGTCACGGCCGTTGCGTCAGGACTGATTCGCACATCAAACTCAGTGCCAACGGCTGTAACCGTCAGGTTATTGGCATGAACAATAAACGGCCGTGTCACATTATGCGCAACCTGAAAGAATACCTGCCCGCGCTCCAGCCGCACATCGCGGTTCGCCAGCGTGAAATGGGTAATGACACGAGAGCCAGGCGCCAAATCAAGGTGCGATCCGTCGCTTAGTGTGATGCGCCGTTGCTCGCCGATGGCGGTGTCGAGCACTTGCTCATCGGAATAATGCCAGGCAAACCATCCTGCTACACCGAGAAGGAGCACAACGCTTGCGGCCAGCGCCTGAAGCCAATGGCGGTGTTTGGGACGATTCAAACCGGGAGGTGGCTGTAGGGTTGTCGCCCGCGCTTCAGGAAACGCATTCCATAGGCGCTGCATTCGATCGAATGCCAGCAGATTCATAGGATCGGCGCCGCACCATTGCATCCACTGATCGGCAAGCTCTTCCGCGGTCGACTCGTTCAATCGCTGAACCCATTCGCTCGCCTCCTGCAGTCGCGCGATTTCAGATGCTGTCGGGTCTAACTTACTCACAGGGACACCCTCCGTCGTACTTGATCCGCCGTCATTCCTTCCAATCGCAGCTGGCAATAAACCATTGCGTACGTCACGTAACGTCGCACCATGCGCTCGGAAATACTTAGGCGCATGGCCACGTCGCGCTGCGAAACCCCCTCAAACCGATGAAGATTCATCACCCGCTGACACTTGGCCGGCAACTCCTGCAGATAGCCGAGTAGCTGGTCGGCCTGCTCGCGTGCCAGTAGCTGTTCGGCGGGGTCATCCAATTCACCGCGGGTAGTGTTCAATTCTTCGAATAATTGCGGCTGCTCTTCGGACCGCTGCCGCACTCGGCGATGCCGCAGACGGTCAACGGCAAGATTGGATGCAGTCTTGAACAAATACGCGCGCAACAATCCTGGTGTGCCGGGCTCGTGCAATTGCAATACCCGGACGTAGGCTTCCTGGGCAACTTCCTTCGCCTCCTGCAAAGATCCCAAGCGAGAGCTGAGGTAGCCCACCAAAACGCGATTGTGCTCGCGAAACAGTTCCGACACGGCAAGCGCGCTCGATTCAACTTCATCGCAACGCATCGGCTGCTGCTGCTCCGCATCTTCCATTCGGCCGTGACCTCCGCGCGGGATTACACCCCTATACAAGAAAACGTTTGAACGCGGGAAACCGGAACCGCCTCGTCCAGCGCCTCAGAATAAGACTTCCCGAAAGGTAGTTTATCCTCGCTCCGTTGCTTCTCTCCGCATAAACGTCATTTCTACCTGTCTATTCAATCGCTTACGAGATCCCCCTGAATCTCCTCTTCTAGTCAACTCTTCACGTGAAGGCGAACTCGACTCCCGCCTGCTTCGCGTGTCAGCAGCCGCATCACACCTCCGCGACCGCACCATCGAAGATCTAAATCTGCGACTGCGGGAACTCACCGGACTGTTTCGCAAAGAGCAAGCAACTCGACAATTACTGACCCGCGAGCTCGCACAACGGCCCCCGTCGCAAAGTCCTAAGCTAATGGCAAAAAGAAAAGCGCCTAAGGCGAAGACCAAAAGGCGTGGCAGCGCGAAGCGCACGAAGAAAAAGCCACGCAAAGGCTGGATCGAACGTCTCCGGAATAGTGGGCCCGCTCGGACTCGAACCGAGGACCAAGGGATTCACTTCTGCCCCGCCGTTTCCGGAGGGAGTGGACTATCTCTTCACCCCAGTGGGGTGCGGGACGCTCTAGCCTGTCATTAAGCGCGACTTATACGCGCTCAGGTAGTCTCTGCACCTTCCGGCGGTGTACCGCCGGCTTGGCTCAGGGTTGCCATCAGCCAATGCTGGTCAGGTTTCCCTGAATTCATCCCGTCCACTTCGCACCTTGCGATGCGAAGGCACCATTTATTGATGAGTCCCCTGCTCTAACCAACTGAGCTACAGGCCCGACGGCGCGCATCTTAACACGTGACCTTGCCAGACCCGCATGCCCTTGGGTTATCGTACCGCGCCTGTGAAAACGCCATCGCTACCCGATTTGCCGATCAATGAGGCCCTTGCGGCGCTCAACGGAGCTTTAATGGGGCACCGCGGTGTGCTGCTCGAGGCGCCGCCGGGCGCCGGAAAAAGCACCATTGTGCCCATCGCGCTGCTGCAAAGCCCCTGGCTCGATGGCCAAAAGATTTTGATGCTCGAGCCGCGCCGCATCGCTGCGCGCGCGGTGGCAAACCGCATGTCCGCTCTCCTCGGAGAACCCGTCGGCCGCAGCGTCGGCTTTCGGACGCGTTTGGAAACCAAAGTCAGTCGCGACACACGCATCGAGGTCGTCACGGAAGGGATCCTCACGCGCATGCTGCAGGAGGATTCGGCTCTGACGGGCGTTGGCTGCGTCATCTTCGATGAGTTCCATGAGCGCAGTTTGAATGCCGATCTGGGTCTCGCGTTATGCATCGAGAGTCAGCAGAACTTGCGCGAAGATATGCGGCTGCTGGTGATGTCGGCCACCCTCGAGCTGAAGCCACTCGTGCAGCTACTCGGGGATGCGCCGGTGGTATCGGCGAAAGGGCGCAGCTTCGAGGTGCGGACTCACTACGTGCCACGACGCAATGAAATTCATCTGGAACTTCAAGTTTCGCAGCTCGTGCGATCCGCCTTGCGGGATCACGAAGGCGATGTCCTGTGTTTTCTGCCCGGCGCAGCGGAGATTCGCCGCGTACAGCGCAATCTCGAGGAAACCGCTCTCGATCGCAGCATTCGAGTGATGCCGCTGTATGGCGAACTCGAAGGGGCGGAGCAGGATGCAGCGCTCGCGCCCTCTGCCCCGGGTCAACGCAAAATCGTACTGGCTACCAGCATTGCGGAAACCAGTCTCACCATCGAAGGCATTCGTGTCGTCGTCGATTCAGGGATGCGACGCTATGCAGAATTTGATCCCGCGACCGGCATGAGTCGCCTGGTTACCGGTAGGGTCTCACAAGCCGCGGCGGATCAACGCCGCGGCCGCGCCGGCCGTTTGAGCGAGGGCGATTGTTATCGCCTGTGGTCGGAGGGAACGCACGCGTCCTTGAGTCCACAGACACCGCCGGAAATCCTGCACGCCGACCTCGCGCCACTGGCATTGGAACTCGCCTGCTGGGGTGCGGCGGATGCGACGAGCCTGGCGTGGCTCGATCCCCCGCCCGCGGCACCGCTTGCTCAAGCGCGGGACTTGTTGCTCAAGCTCGAAGCGATCGATGCCGGCACACGCGTGACAAAGCATGGGCGAGTGCTTCAGAAACTCGGCATGCATCCGCGACTCGCCCACATGCGGGTTATGGCGCAAGATTTGGGCGCAGCTCGGCTGGCATGCGATCTCGCAGCGATCTTGAGCGAGCGCGACATTCTGCGCGCCGGTGTGGGCGCACGCGATGCTGATTTGCGGCTTCGCGTGGCGGTATTGCGCGGCGACAGCCGCGAAGTCCCGGCGGGTATCACGGTGGACGCCCGCGCCAAGGCCCAGGCTCAGCGCAGTTCCGGCCAGTGGCAACGGGACTTGCGCAATGCGCGCGACACGGCGGATCCGCACGAAGCCACCGGAATTCTGCTGGCGTGGGCTTATCCCGATCGCATCGCTCGAGCCCGCGGCGACGGCGCTCGCTATTTGCTGGCGAACGGCCGCGGTGCCCGGTTTGGCGAACCGCAGGCATTGGCTAAATCCGAATTCATTGTCGCGGCTGAATTGGACGGAGCGGATCGCGAAGCGCGCATTTTCCTGGCAGCGCCCATCGGGCTTGAGGATCTCGAAAAGCATTTCGCCGCACTTGTGACAGACAGCGCGGAGATTCACTGGGATGAGCGCGCCGGCGCTGTGAGCGCGAAGCGCGAACGGAAGCTCGGTGCACTGCTGCTGCAATCCTCTGAGATGCGAGATCCTGACCCGGGCGCGGTGCAAGCGGCGGTTCTGACCGGCCTTAGACAGACGGGAATCGCCGCTCTGCCGTGGACCAAGGAGCTGCAGCAATGGCGGGCACGCGTCATGCTGATGCGCCGGTACAATGTTGCGAGTGCCGCGCCATGGCCCGATTTGAGCGACCAGGCGCTTGAACAAACCCTCGACGAATGGGCGCCGCCATGGATCATGGGCTTCACGCGGCGCGAACATTTTTCGCGACTGGATCTAAGCAATGCCCTGCACTCTTTTATCACGCGAACGCAGGAAGCCATCTTGGGACGAGAAGCACCGACGCATTTCACCGTGCCCAGCGGATCGCACATCCCCATTGACTACTTGGACGGGGAAAATCCGACAGTATCGGTGCGGCTGCAGGAATTATTCGGATTACGCGAGACTCCGACCGTTGCCGGCGGCAAGCTGCCGCTGCTGCTGAAGCTGCTTTCCCCGGCGGGACGGCCGGTACAGATCACGCAGGATCTCGTGAGTTTTTGGAATCGCGGCTACCACGACGTGAAAAAAGATCTCAAAGGCCGATATCCAAAGCACTATTGGCCGGATGATCCTTACACTGCACAGGCCACACGCCGCGCACGGCCGCGCTAGGATCTTTCTGCCCATCATTTGCAACCACCGAAGGAACTCTCGTCATGCGCCCAGCAGCCTTGTTAGCGCTTGTTTACTTAAGCTTGCCCTGCGCCATGAGCGCCGCCGCGCCCGCGGGCGCAGCGGCCATGCCGATGGACCCAGCGGCAGCCGCGCGATTCGCCGGGCTCGCGCTCAAATGCCTGCATGACGAGTATCCGAATCACATCAGTCTCAGCATGGACCGCGATGCCGACGTGCGCCCGCCACGCGAATTGACGCCGACGTTTTACGGTTGTTTTGACTGGCATTCCGACGTACATGGCCATTGGCTGTTGGTGCGTCTGCTGCGATTGATGCCCAATGCGCCGTTTGCCGCGCAGGCTCGCGCCGAACTCGCGCGCAGTTTTACGTCAGAAAACATCGCAGGCGAGCTCGGGTACCTCAAGCATCCGGGCCGCGCCTCATTCGAGCGGCCCTATGGTCTCGCCTGGCTATTGCAGTTATCGGCTGAGCTGCGCGAGTGGAACGACCCTCAAGCGAAACAATGGTCGAACACCTTGCGGCCGCTGGAAGCCGAGGCGGCTGCGCGCATCAAGAGCTGGCTGCCAAAATTGCACTATCCCATTCGGATCGGTGAGCACGATCAAACCGCGTTTTCCTTCGGATTGATGTGGGACTGGGCCGGCGTCGCCGGCGATGCAGAGATGCGCGCGCGGCTTTTCGATGCGGCGCAGAGATTTTACGTCAAGGATCACAAGTGCCCGCTGGACTATGAACCCTCGGGCGAGGATTTTCTCTCGCCCTGCCTCGCCGAGGCAGATTTCATGCGCAGAGTGCTGGGATCGAAGGCGTTTGGCGCCTGGTTGTCGGGCTTTCTCCCCGGCATTCCGCAAAATGGCGACGGCGGGTGGCTGCAGCCCGGGGTTGTAACCGATCGCTCGGATCCTAAGCTCGCGCATATCGACGGCCTCAACTTGAGCCGCAGCTGGATGCTCGAGGGAATTGCGCACGGACTACCTGCGGGCGATCGCCGGGTAGCGGCGCTTCGCGCCGCGGCTGCGCAGCATCGGGAAGCAGCGCTTCCGGCCGTCACCGGGGAGCACTATGAGGGCGGCCACTGGCTGGGGACCTTCGCGGTCTACCTGACCAGCGCCGCGGGTTTGCACTGATATAATCCGTCAAGGCCGCTTGGACGAAACGCGAGGAATCCCATGTCAGAACATAACGAAATGGACCGGGCCACTTTCACGACGATGACGGAGAGTACGCAGGCGGACTGGCAGAAGATCGCGACCGCGGCAACGGCATTCAATGGCGAACTGGCCGACCGAGTGCTTGCTCATTTGCAAATGCTGAAAGGTGATTGCGGCGGATTCTTGGTGGATCGATTGGAGCACTCGCTGCAATCGGCCACGCTGGCCTATCGGGATCGGATGGACGAGGAATACGTCGTGTGCGCCTTGCTGCATGACATGGGCGACATTCTCGCATCAACCAATCATGCCGAGCTCGCCGCCACGGTATTGAAGCCCTTCGTTTCCGATGAGAACTGGTGGCTGCTGCAGCATCACGGCATCTTTCAGGGCTACTATTTTTTTCATCATCTGGGACTCGACCGAAATATGCGCGAGCAATTTCGCGGCCATCCCAACTTCGAACGCACGGCGTTGTTCTGTGAGCGGCATGATCAGAACGCGTTCAATCCAAACTACGACACCATGGCGCTGGAGGCATTCGTGCCCATGGTGCGACGGGTGATGGCGCGGCCCAAGCGCTCGATCTATCTGCGCGAGGACCAGACACAGCCCAAGGAACTGCTCGAGGTCTAGGAGCTAGGATTTCACCGCGGCCCTTTCTGCCGCGTCCCGCTCCACGGCGATGACGGCCGGCGTGCGCCAGCCGCTGCGCACTCCCCAGAAATAGAAGGCCAGCGACGTCAGCGCCACACACAGCTGATCCCAGCCGTAGTGAATATAATCGTGTCCTTCGAATTCCTTGCTGCCCGCCCAGGACAGAATGGTGATGGTGATGAGATAGACGAGCAGCCACCATGAAGCGCGGAGCTGCCGCCCGAAGTCGCGCCAATCACCTTTTGCCTGGTAGTACAAATACACGGGTAGCGGCAGGATCAACAACAGCATGATTTCGCCTGTGTGCGGCCAGCGTGCCCAGAACAGCATCAGCGTGGCGAGCACGAAGGCGAGTGGCGCCAGCAGCGGCAGGCCCGGCACGCGTAAGGGACGATGCAGGTTGGGCGCGGTACGGCGCAGCACTATGACGCTGATGGGCACCACCAGGTAAGTGATGATCGTCGCGACGGAAATCACAGCCGCCAGCTTGCCCCAGCCGCGAAAAAAGAACAGGAAGATAAAAGACACGGCCAGGTTGAACCACATGGCGGGACGCGGAATGCCGTAGCGCGGATGCACGCGCCCGAATACTTCAGGGACCGTGCCGCTGCGTTCCATGGCATAGATCATGCGGGCTGTGGTGGCCGTATAGGTGCTGCCGGTGCCGCTGGGGCTGACGAAGGCGTCGGCGTACAGCAGGATCGCAAGCCAGTTGAGATTCAGCGCCAAGGCCAGCTGCGCGAATGGCGAGCTGTATTCCAGTGCCGCCCATCCCTCGCCCAGGTGTTCGGGTGCGACGGAGCCCAGGAAGGCGACTTGCAGCATCAAGTACACCACGGTGCTCAACGCAATCGAGCCGAAAATCGCGAAGGGCACGCTGCGCCCGGGATGGCGCGCCTCGCCTGCGAGGTTCACCGGACTTTGGAAGCCGTTGTAGCTGAAGACGATGCCGCTGGTGGCCACCGCCGTCAGGATGGCGGCCAGATTGCCGACGTGTTGACCTCCATGAACGCCTACTTGAAAGTTTTCCGGATGAAATCCACTGAAAACCAAAGCGATGGCCGTCGCCGCGGGGACGATGAGCTTGAAGAACGTGATGGCGCTGTTGGTATCCGCGAAGACCTTCACGCTCCAGAAATTAACCAGGAAATAAATCACCACCAGCACGGCCGAGATGGACAGCCCCGCAACGGTCAGCTCTCCCTGCCCTTGGGCCGCGTGCACATACAGCGCCTGCGCCCAAGCCCAGGGCCACGAGCTCATGTACTGAACGGAAGCCTCGGCCTCCACCGGAATCACCGAGACGATGGCGATCCACGCCGCCCAACCCGCCACGAAGCCCACCAGCGTGCCATGCGAATAGTGCCCGTAGCGCACGGCGCCGCCGGACTCCGGAAACATGGCGCCGAGTTCCGCATACGTGAACGCAACGAACAAGATGACCACCGCGCCGATGATCCAAGCATAGATCGCGCCGGGACCGGCCAATTGGGCGGCGCGCCACGCGCCAAACAGCCAACCGGAGCCGATGATCGAACCTAAGCCGGTGAACATCAGCGCGATGGCGCCGACGTCGCGACGGATCGCATTTTCATTGGACATTTATGATCTCCTTGACGAACTGTAGCGGCTTTGCACCGCTTCGCGCTACGCCAGTGCAGCCCATGCTGACCAAAACCTTCTTAAAAGCTGTGCAAATGGCATACTCGTCACGCGCAATGGCTGAAAACACCCTTGAAGAATTGGCTGAATCGCTGGCTTCTCGAACCACTGCTGGCGCTGCTGCGGCAGGGCATATCGCCGCGGCGGCTGGCGCTGTGCGTCGCGGTTGCAATCGTCATAGGCAATATTCCCATCCTGGGCGTGTCGACCATCCTGTGCACGTTTATCGCGCTGATTTTCCGATTGAATTTTCCGGCCATGCAGATCGTGCAAGCAGCGATGGCGCCCACACAAGTATTGCTGATCATCCCCTTCGTGCGGCTTGGGGAATGGATATTGCGCCTTCCGCCGCAGGTGGTATCTGTCAAGGCTGCGCTAACGCTCATGTCCCAAGGGGCGTGGCAGGCCATCGTGGTTCTGCGCGACGCGATTTTCCACGCCGGACTGGCCTGGGGCTTGGTCGCGCCCTTCGCCATCTATCTGCTCCATCGACTGCTGACGCCGGTATTCGAGCGCATGGCGGCGCAAATCAGGCGTCCGCCGGTCGAAGCCTGATATATTTACGCTACCTCGCGACATCGCGCCGTGGCAGAACACCCCTGATGAAGCAGAGAAACTTGTTTAGCCGTAAATGTCGGCTCGCGGCGGCATCGATCGCGTGCATCGCGGCCACATCGGTCATGGCCGCTCCGAAATCGACGTTTGTTCTGTCGAGTTCCGATCCGCAGCTCGCGATCAGCGTTCCCTTAATCTATACCGCCAAAGCCTTTGGCTGTTCGGGCGGAAATTTGTCGCCGGAACTGCATTGGTCTGGAGCGCCCGCGGGAACCCTGAGCTTCGTCGTTACTTTGTTCGACCGCGACGAGCGCAGCACCCCTTCGGGATGGTGGCACTGGGTCCTGTACAACCTGCCCAAAAATATCAGCAGCCTGCCGCAGGGCGCCGGCGCCGAGCACAGCAGTGCGCTGCCCGCCGAGGCGCTGCAAGGGCGCACCGATCTTGGCGAGGATGCTTATCACGGTCCCTGCCCCGCCAAGGGCGATCCCCCGCATCGCTACGTGTTTACGGTGTACGCGCTGAATGTAGCGAAGCTACCCGTGCCCCCTGATTCCAGCGGCGCCATGGTCACCTCGATTGTGCAAGAACACCTGTTGGGCAAGGCCGTGTTCGTCGCGCACTACGGGCGGCCATGAACTTAAGCCGTCGCTTCGTCCTCACACCCGTGCTCGCAGCGATCTCTTTCGATCTGCAGCGTGGCATGCTGGATTCGAAAGCGACGTTTTAGATCCGGCGTCAGCGAGGTCAAGAGCGCGTCCTCCGCGCCTCGGTCGGGCACGACCAAGTGCGCGGTCAAAGCAACGCTGGTCGTGCTCAGCGCCCAGATATGCAGATCGTGCACATCGGTCACACCCCGTTGGTCGGCCAAGTAGGACATGACGGCTGACGAGTTGACGCTGGCGGGCACGCCATCCAAAGATAGCGTCAGTGAGTCTCGAAGCAATCGCCAGGTACTTATTAAGATCACGGATACGATCACGAGACTCACGATGGGGTCCAGCAGACTCCAACCCGTAAACACAATGAGCAGTCCAGACAGCAGCACGCCCCCTGATACGGCGGCATCGCTGAGCATGTGGATATAGGCACTGCGACGATTGAGATCGCCGTGACTGCCGGCGTGCAACATCCACGCGCTGATGCCGTTGAGCACAATGCCGATGGCCGCGACGGCCATGACGATCCTTCCCGCTATCGGCGGCGGAGCCGCAAGCCGGCTCGCCGCTTCCCAGGCAATGGCGCCGCACGCCAACAGCAACAGCACGGCGTTCACCAGCGCCGCCAGCACCGAGGAGCGCCCGAGGCCGTAGGTAAATTTGGCGCCCGGCGGCCGGCGTCCCAACAACAAAGCGCCCCAGGCGCAAACCAAACCCAGCACATCGCTCAAGTTATGACCCGCGTCCGCAATCAACGCCACCGAGTTCGATAGAAATCCAAATCCGCCCTCGATGACCACAAAAACCAAATTGAGCGCCACCGCGATGCCCATTCGAAGGTTGACGCCTTCAACGGGTATCCCATGGGCATGGCCAGATGCGTGATCGTGATGCGCGTGATCGTGGTCGTGTTGGCCATGCGCGCGATCATGATCGTGTTGCGCGTGATCGTCTTGATGTTCCATCGGGGTCGTATTCCTTTAATGCTCGAATGTCTGCATGCGCCACAGCCCTGGAAAAAAAACGCGTGCCCACAAGACGGTAACCATCATTGTGGCGACGCCGCCAATCACAATGGCAGGCACCAACCCGAACCAGGCCGCCGTGGTACCGGATTCGAACTCTCCCAGCTCGTTCGATGCACCAATAAACACGGCGCTGACGGCACTGACCCGCCCTCGGATCTCATCGGGCGTCTGCAGTTGCACGAGCAGCGAGCGCACAAACACGCTAATCATGTCTCCTACCCCCAAAACGACGAGCGCGATCATCGCCACCCAGAACAAGTGAGTCAAACCCAGCACCACGGTTGCCATGCCGAATGCTGCGACGCCCGCAAACATGGTCACGCCAACGTGCCGCGACACCGGCCTGAACGCCAGCCAAATCGCTGTGGCGCCCGCACCGATGCCCGGTGCTGCGCGCAAATAGCCGAATACTTCTGGCCCCGCATGCAGCACGTCCCGGGTATAAGCGGGTAGCAGCGCCGTGGCACCGCCGAACAATACCGCAAAAAGGTCCAGGGAAATGGCTCCCAGTACCGTTTTGCGGTGCCAGACGAAGTGCAATCCCTGCAGCAAGGTGGCCCAGGAGAGCAATGAGCGGCTGGAAGTCAGCCGTCGCGTAGCGATAAGGGCCATCAGGGCGATGGCCGCCACCAGCAACATCGCTGCGGCCCCGTAAACCACGCCGGCGCCGCTGTTTCGCCCGACCCGGGCTTCCGCGATCGCATACACGATGCCTCCAACGCTGGGGCCCAAAATGGCAGCCACCTGATTGGCCGACGAGTTGATCGCCAGGGCGCTGCGCAGCATTGCGGTCGGCACAATGGTGGGGACGAATGATTGTGATGCAGGCATTTGGAAGGCGCGGGTCACGCCGAGAATCGCGAGGACGCCGAAAATCGGCAGTGTGGTCCCGATCCCGATCCGCGCGAAATTGAGCAGCAACAAAGCGCATGCCACATAGGCGCAGTGGCCCATCATAATAATCATGCGCCGATCGAATTGATCCGCGACATGTCCGGAAAACAATACCAAACACAGAAACGGCAGAAACTGCGACAGGCCGATGAAGCCGAGATCCAGCACACGTCCGGTGATGTGATACACCTGCCAGCCGACCGCCATGATGACCATCTGCGTGGCAATGGAGGCGAAAAATCTTGAACACAGGTACAGCGTGAAATCGCGATTTTTCAGAACCGCGAATCCGCCGCGGGCGTCATTGGAACTCAAAGCTACTCAACAGGCGCTGCGGATTCGCTTCGATATCCTGCGTAAACAACACATTCAATAATAGACTGCGGCAATGCTGCAATCCTTTCAAGTGCTCGGCAAATTTTCCCGGACCCAGAAAAAGGATTGGAGCGCCAAACACGTACGCCGACTTGAAATACTTCTCCACCGTTTCCACAAACTCCACCACGCCGCAGCCCTGCTCGCGCAGCTGGTCCGGAGAGAATTCCACATAGAGATTTCGGGTCCTGGCCAGCGTCGACTGCGCGCCGCGCATGACTGCGACCTCGCTGCCCTCGGTGTCCATGACGATGAGATCAATCGAATCCCAATCCGCTGCAATGGTGCGATCGAGCGTTTCCATATCCACGGTGATTTCGCCATCGGACGGCGCGACACGGCTGTTTCCCGTGTTGATGCTATTCTCGGTGAATTGGATTCTGCCGGATCTCTCTCCCAGCGCTGCATTGAACGTGACCACGCCATCGATGCCGTTCAATTGCATATTCATGGTCAGCAACCGGAAATTGCGCGGACTCGGCTCGTAAGCGACCACCGTGCGGGTTGCCGCGTGGCGCACGATCGGTATCAGCACCGCACCGATGTGAGCGCCGGCAAAAACCACGCGCGAAGTGGCGCCGAGCAATGCATTGAGCCAGGTGATTTGCGGCCAGTCGTATTCACCGTTCATCAGCAAAGAACGCGAGACATTGAAGTCCCCTGCGGGCACTGCCAAAAGACCATTTTTCGTCTCAGCCACGATGGCAACGCCATGCCTGCCCAAAGACTTGGTCCGCCAGCGACCGCGCAGTTGCCTCGAGATGCGCTTCAAATAAGAATTTCTCACTCAAAAATGTCGTGTGTTCTCATTCGGGTCATGACTATGTCCTCGGCGGCGAATTCCAGGTACTCCAGATGATCATCGCCAGGAGCACCCCTTGAAATGGCAGCCGGATGATCAACGCCCAGCGCGGGACGTTGAATAACTCCGCGTGCTGCAGCATATAGACGTTGGCCGGTGTCACGGCAACGGTCAGCAAGAACAGTCCGATGCCGGCCGCGCGCCGCGTGACTGGAATCAAGATGCCAACGGCACCCAGCAGTTCAAACACACCGCTGATCAAAACCGCGGCCCGCGGCCAGGGGATGGACGGCGGTACGATCCGCATTTCTGCCTCGGTGAGGGAGAAGTGCGCGACGCCCCCGATCATGAACCACAAAAACACCAATACCAGACAGACGCGCTTCAATATCGGAACCATGGCAACCGTGCCCGGCGGCGCATCCTTATGATCAGGGTTCATGGCTCAACCGGTAGGTGGCGATTCACGAGGGAGATCATTCGGTCCGTCGCCGCATGAAACAAGTCCAGACCCAGGTCGGGCAAATCGACGAACGTGGCGCTGCCTTTCAACAGCGGCTTTACGCGCAGGGTTTGCTCGATGATGTCGTCATGCGGAGCAAGCACCGTCAAGGGAGTCTTCAGGCTCTTGAGCTTCTTGTCGATGGCGTAGCCGCAGGCTGCGCGGAAGGCGGCTCCGGGATTTGCCGCCAGCACATGCTCGACAAAACGGCGATGCGTGTCGCCCAGGTCATAGGGCGGCTCGCGGAATGCAAGACCT
>Ga0224547_1000013_pt1 | contig 47304 bp, 33 predicted proteins | sample 714P21014metaG_FD_179908 | JGI IMG/M metagenome (GOLD analysis project Ga0224547, IMG submission 179908) | Peat soil microbial communities from Stordalen Mire, Sweden - 717 P2 10-14 | ecosystem: Environmental > Terrestrial > Soil > Wetlands > Peat | place: Sweden: Norrbotten County, Stordalen...
AGAGCACGCTAAACCCCGCTAAAACAAGCGCACCCGGCGGTCGCGCTCAACCGGCCAAGATAGTTGTCGTCACCCGGTCAAGATAATTGTCGTCGACTAACCGTCATCACTCCATCGCGTCGAGGTCATCCAGCGCTCTGCCAATCATTTCCTGAGTGATTTGTACGCGGCGCCGCGCAACGCTCGTCTCTTCGGTCGCGTCGAAGACCTCAAAATCCCAATCAATGCCGAATTTGAGTCCGCAGGCATCGCCAAAGCTGCGCAGCAGGTCAACCATCTCCCTCGCGCTTAGATTGGTGATCGCATACCGGCCGTTTTCCAATTGCTGCCACGTGCCGGAGATGTCGGCCAGGTGCCGCGAGCGCAAGAATAGATCCTCCCGAGAGGCTGCAATGTAGTGGCGGTCACGAGTCTCGGTCACTTGCGCATAGGTCACTAATGCCGGATGCGCAACAATGAATTGATTGACCATCCAAACGTAACCATCCTTCGCAGTATCGTAGGTTTTCTTCTGGCCGCGAAAGTGCGTGACGCTTGTCTTGCGCCCGCGCCTGTTTCCCTTCGCTCGTTTCGGCCGCGATGTCTCATCGACTGTGGCGTCAAAATCAGCGAGGAAAGTTGCAATGTCGGCATCGGTCGGCTTCGGCTCATAGCTGCTCATCGAAATACTCCTGTGGTGTGGAGCATTTATTTTGATTGCGCTCGCAACCCCGGTAAAGCAAGTGTTGTGCGAATTGCCCAACACTTGACGCAAATCCCTTGTTGGCGCGAAGCCCTTGGTCAAAATTCCTTGAAAATCCCTTGGCGCCCAACTCTTGCTTGACAAGACTACGCAATTGTAGGTTCATTCCGAGCCTGGCGACACTCAGCCATCGCGTTTTGTCTCCGGACGCACCGTCGCGCTGCATCGTAGCCTGCCGCACTGAGAGCACCGCAGCCGCTTCATTACATCGGCAAGCAACGCATCCCAGCCAGCGAGGCGAGCGAGGGTCTGAGGCTGCGCAGTGCGCGTGTGGCCGCACTCGCACGTGAGCGTTAGCACATATTGGCCGAAGCGATCGGACAGCCGGATTACGGTAAGAGGCACTCGCGGCGGCATCATTCCGCAGGTTTCGCGAAAATGGTGTGTATGCGTCCGTCCAGTGCTGAGCCGTCACCAGCACTGTATAAGCTGAACGTTATCCTCAATACCTTCATATTCTCTATTCGCGAATAGAGAATGATAAACGAAACCCAAGATTAATCATCGAGCCAGGCTTAAGTCGCAGGATGTAACGGCCCTGTTCTATCGTGACGCCATCCCACACGAGGGCCTCACGATGCAAACAGCAATTGGCTATATAAGAGTCAGCACCAGGGAACAGGATAGGAGCGGGTTGGGTCTTGCGGCCCAGCGCCATGACATTGAAAGCTTCGGAGCGCGCGAAGGGTTCGCAGTCAAAAGTTGGTATCAGGATATCCAGACCGGCGCAGGAAAGGATGCACTGCTATTGCGCCCAGGATTGGCGGCAGCCTTAAAGCAAGCGCGAGCCGTGCGTGCTCCCCTGATCGTTTCGCGCCTCGATCGCTTATCTCGTAACGTGCACTTTATAAGCGGTCTCATGGAGCACAAAGTGCATTTCATCGTCGCGATGTTTGGCCGAGACGTTGACAACTTCACGCTGCACATTTACGCCTCCCTTGCAGAACAAGAGCGGAAGATGATCTCGGAGCGCATTAAGGCCGCAAAAGCTGCTGCCAAGTGCAAGGGGCAGAAGTCCGGGCTGGCACTTCGCTCGAAGGCTGAGCGCCGGCGTGTCGTTGCATTGGGCATGGCAGCCTGCCAGAAGGCCGCCGACGAGAGGGCAGAGGCCTATCGCCTACACATCGAATGGGCGCTTCGTCAGCCCGGATTGAACGGGAGACCGATTGCGTTCATGGCTGCAGCGAAGCAGCTCAACGAGCGCAATATTGAGTCACCGATGGGCGGGATATGGCAGGGGTCTCAATTGCAGAGAATGGCCCGTCGTCTTCAGCTGAATCATCCTCTGGCTTCCTTGCGACGCGACGTGGCGCGGGCAGAATGAAGTGAACGTTGCCAGAGTAGCCCGGCACCCGGGCGCGTTTCTCGACGATCGCGCCAGATATCCGCGTGGCGCCGATGTGCTCATTTCGCTCTCCGCGTTTTCTTTACTTTTGCAGCGTCGCGCTTTGCTGCGCGCGCGCGGTTTGTTCTCGCGGTGGACCCCAATTTATGCGCCTGTTCCATGTGATCTGTCCCAGGACAGTACTTGCGGCTTGGCTTGCCACGTCCGCCACGCTCAATTCTGAAAAATCGGCCGCAGCCCTCGAGATAGCACCGTCCAACACTCGTCACTTCGCCGCGCGCCGGCACGGCGATTAGCGCCGCAAAGTTGACCCACTGCTTTGGTGTACTCGCGCCAGATGTGCGCCACCCGACAACCGGGCGGCCCGATTTGTCAAAGCTAAGTGTCGGATAGATGGCGAGATCGACCGCTCCGTCTATATCTCCAAGAGACTTTAGGAAACCGGTAAGTGGCTCCAGACCGGCGGCAACGATTGCGAGAGTGTCAATCGCATACTGTCGATCACGCCGCGCATTCCTTGCAAATACATCAATCGCAATTTTGCGGTCATTGGTTTTACCCGACCGCCCAGGCTCGCCGACCAAGTACCACTGCGTACCATCGCTGTCTCTAAATCCCTCGAGCGCAAGCACGTGATCGTCTGGATCCGGTTCAACGTCCCCATTTGCAAATGCGATGGCTCCGTCAATAGCGCTTTCGAAGACGAACCCAGAGCCAAAGCGCGTTCCGAGCGCGAAGTCTATGTGGTTTGGATCTCTTGTCCACGCGCTCTTAACGGTCATCGTATTTCCCCCACTCATGCAACCGGAAATGGAGTGTACAGGCACAGTTGCCGGTTGCAACCGCTTAATGAGATATTAGCGGTGACACATAGCTAGAGAAGGAGTTGCACAAAATGAACATCGAGTTGCCCGAGCCAGCGCGTGCATGAAATTCGGCCCCGTTATTAAGATGTTAGCATTCATCGATGCTCGTCCTCATCGATGAAAGTGGCTGTCCCGGCTTCAAATTCACCCGGGGCTCAGATCCTGTATTTGGCATTGGGATGGTTATTTTCGCCAACGGCGCCGATGCAGCCTTCACTGAGCGAGCGATCGCGGATCTGCGCCTCGCTATGAATCACAAGACCGAGTTCAAGTTCAGCAAATCAAGCGGCCTCCTGCGTGACAAGTTCTTTGAATGTGTGGCGCGTTGCCCCTTTACGGTTCGCGCGCTGATCGTTCGAAAGGAAGCGCTGCATAGCTCGCACCTGCGCACCGAATCGGATAGCTTTTACAATTACTTTGTCAAGATGTTGATGGCTCACGATCAAGGGACCCTCGGCGCGGCCCGCGTGCGCATCGACGGGAGCGGCGGCCGTGATTTTCAGCGCGCGTTGAACAGCTATCTGCGGCGCGAACTCGGAGCAAGGATCAAAGACGTGAAGATGGCCGACTCGCATCGCGATCCGCTTATGCAGCTTGCCGATATGTGCATCGGGGCCATTACTCGAGCAGAGCGTGATCGTGAGGACCGCGATCGGTGGAAGCGTTTGCTGAAGCCGCGCATTGCCGATATCTGGCACTTCGGGTAGCACGAAAGAAAAAGCCCCAATTACGGGGCTTTGATCTTGCGATCCTGCACTCTAGCCGCGGGTTACCGTGGCAAGCACTCCATACGGAGCCGGTTCGAAGTGCAGGGGCGACTTGTCAAAAGCGATTTTACGGGATCCCGTGGGATCCCGCTATAGCAAGCCGCTTGCATGTGACATAGCTCAAGCTGTGGATACTGCGCTGCAACACGGACTCCTCAGATGAATCAAGACGATGCGAGCCGAAGCCCCGGCTCGATCAAACCCCATGGGAGGGCGCAATCACCTCAATTCGACGTTGAGAGGTTCAACAAAGCGAGCCCCCGCTACCAACTCACACGTAAATTATTGATTTATAATAATATTTTCTGATTGATAGTAGCGTGATCGCATGCAAGGTGTCGGCGACTACTACGTCTGATCTCGTTTTTGATCGCCGTTGATTCTAAGTGTGACCGCTCTCTATCAGACCCGCCGATTCACGGCGCGCGAGGGACACCGATCAGAGGCGTCCTCACCGGCGCCGCAATCCCAATGAATTCGGTGACGGTGTCGTTGCCGAAATTACTGACCCACAAATTTCCCGACGGATCGATCGCAACCGCGAATGGTTGCAGCAGGGCTGGGGCCGTGAAGCCGGCGACCGGTGATAGGGCTGATCCTGGCGCGGTGGATTGAGCGCCGGCCAACTCGCTCACGCTGGCGGTCTCGTAGTTGGCAACCCAGACATTACCCGCGCCGTCGATCGCGATTCCGGCGGGCGTCGCCAATCCACCGCCGCCGTAGCCGCCCGCGGGCGAAAGAGGTACGCCCTGACTGTTGAATTCCGAAACGCTGGAGCTGTAATAGTTGCTTACCCATACGTGGCCGCTCGCATCCGCCGCAACGCCTTGCGGCACATCGAGGCCACCGCCGGTGTAGCCGCTGGAGGGTGAGAGTGCCGTGCCGGTAGCGGAAAACGCACTAATCTGGTTTGCGCCCTGATCCGCGACCCAAACATTACTTGCGGCGTCCAGCGAAAGACCAGCTGGAAAGGACAGGCCGCCGCCGGTGAAGCCGGTGGCAGGCGAGAGCGCCGCGCCATCGCCTCCGAATTCACTTAACGTCGAATTTCCGAAGTTCGTCACCCAGACATGCCCTGCCAAATCCGGCGCTATTGCGACGGGAAAATCGAGGCCGCCGCCGGTGAAGCCGGTGGCGCCTGACAGCACAGTCCCATCCGACGCGAGCTCGGTCAGTGTGCCAAGGCCTGAGTTTACCGTGTCGCTGCTCTGCTCATTGCACACCCACACGTGACCCGCGGCATCGATCGCAATTGCAAAGGATTCTTCCAGGCCGGCGCCAGTGTAGCCGCCGGTCGGTGAGAGGGCAGCACCGGTCGGACTGAATTCACTCACCGCATTGTTGTAGTTGGCCAGCCAGATATTGCCGCTGCCGTCGATCGCGAGCGCGGTCGGCTCGCTCAGTCCGCCGCCGGCATGAGTGAGCGACAGTGCCCAGTCATTCGGCGCCGCAGAGGGCGCAGGACCGTAGATATTGCTCGCCGCAGCAATGCTGAACAGGCCGGAGGAGGACACGAGGCCGGGATTGCGTGCAATCGAGAGAATGGCTTGCCAGATCGTTGCGGGCAGCGTCGCGTCGGGCGCCGTACATGAGCCGGCGCCATTGTCGACGGCATTGGCCGTGGAGCAGGCCATTAGGGCAGCGCACGCGGATGCAGTCGATGATGCGGATGCAGTGCAAGCCGCAAGCGCATTGGCGAGGACGTTCAACTTGCTCACGGCCTCGCAGTTGAACGGCGGCGCATTGCCTGCACAGACTTGGGCGGTGGGTAACGAGCCGCCGAGCGCCCCGGTATCCGGATCGACAAGCAGCATGGCGGTGCTGATTGCATTGGGGAATCCCGGTGTGCCGCCGGCGATTGCGTCGCCGGTGATGAAGGCATTCAAGGCGTACGCTGCCGCGATGGTGGTCAGCTCATTGACGGTGACGCCGGCAGGCAGATTCGCACAGCTCCCCAGCATCGCCACGAGCTCAATCGCCGTATTGGATGCGTCCTGGAAATTATTGCCCGTCTGAGTCTGTCCACCCGACGCAGTGATGTAAATCCAGGTTGTGCTCGCTGAGCTGGAGGGGCACCCGCCGGTCAGTTCAAATGCGCCGGTCGCATCGCTGACACCGTGCGCGACTGGTTGAGGTTCCTGGCCAGAACCGCTCGTCATGGCGTACAGCGCGAGGTTCGCGCCGCCGAGAGGAAAAGATCCGCTGTGAACGGTTCCCCGCAAGGAAAGGGGCGTCGCCAGGGGCGCGCCAAGATTCACCGCCCCGCCGGAGACTCCGTACCCACAGGCCGATAGGCCGAAGGCCAGTAGCGCGGCAAGTGTCCATTGCGTTGAATTAGGGCCGTGCATCGCTACCCCCCGCGATTGCCGCGTGCGACCTAGCGCTGCTGATGAAGCCTCGCTGCGGCAGTTGCGGCAGTGGGAGAGGTAGCGCTTATTTGACCGACCGCATTCCCTCCGGCCGCGACGGATGGACCGAAGTCACCAAGGGAGTAGCTACCCGATACCGCGCCGCCGCTAAATGAGAGGGAGAATGAATTGCCGAAGGCATCGAGTAGATTTAGCGTTGGCGCGCCGGCACTTGCGTTGATAACTCCGGAGCAGGGCGTTTGCGCGGTGCTGTAAGGCCCGGCGCCCGACAGGGTGCCGGAGGACCAGTAACTACAGCCTGTGACGGCCCCGGGGGTCGACGGCGTTGTGAAGGTCAGCGTACCCGCAAACTGGTAGTTGATGTCCGTAAGACCGCTGAAGCTTACGCAATACGACTGATTGTCGTACGGTTGCGCGCCGCCGGGATTGGCGGGGGCTGTGTTGCACGCCGGACCCGACGACACGATCGGTGCGCTGCAGGTCAGCGCCTGTGTTGCCGTGCCGGTGATGATCGTTCCATCCTGCGTCATGCTTGCCGTGATGTCGACGGCGCCCGGCGCCACACATGTAGCGAGACCTCCCGCAGCGATCGTGGCAAAGGTCGTGTTGGATGAACTCCAAGTCGCCGAGGCGGAAAGATTCCGCACGGAAGCATCTGCATACGTACCCGTCGCCGTGAACTGCTGCGTGTTGCCATCGGTAATCGTCGCCGCGGTGGGTGTCACCGCAATCGACACCAGTGCCGCAGCGGGCTTGGCAATTTGCGCAACCAGCGGTGTCACGCTGGGAGCCGCGGCGCCAATGAACTCGGTAACCGTGTTGTTTCCGCTGTTCGATACCCAAACATCGCCGGCGGCGTCGATGGCAATACCTTGGGGACGATCTAGTAGAGCTGTGGAGCCCGCGGCCCCAATGCCCTTGAAGCCGAATGGCGAGAGCGTCGCGCCGCTTGAATTGAGTTCGGTGACGCTGCCGTTTCCGGGGTTCGTCACCCAGATGTGGTCTACGCCGTCGATGGCAATTGCAACGGGGGCGTTGAGGCCGCCGCCTGTGAAGCCAGTGGTGAGCGAGAATGGCTGGCCGCTTGAACTGAATTCGCTGACGCTGTTGTTGCCGGAATTCGCGATCCAAACATTACCGCCACTGTCGATGGCAATTCCCACGGGTGCGTTGAGTCCGCCGCCTACGAAGCCAGCGGCCGGCGAGACCGGTACGCCGCCCGAAGTGAGTTCACTGATGCCATTGGGGTCATTCGTAGTCCAGACGTTGCCCGCCGCATCGACCGCAATTCCGAAATGATTGTTGGCGAGCCCACCGCCAGTGAATCCGTTTCCCGAAAGGATCGTCCCCTGGGGGCTGAGTTCGTTCAGGTTCCCGTTGCCATCCGCGTTAACAGTCCAGATATTGCCGTTGGCGTCGATGGCGATGGCAAAGGGATTGTTGGCCCAGGCACCGGTGAACCCGGCGGAGCCCGATAGCGGCGTGCCGCTCGTATTGAACTCGGACACACCGCCCAATCCCCCCGGGCCAAAGCGGTTTGCTACCCAGACATTGCCTGCACTGTCGATCGCGATCCCTACGGGGGTGCCGAGGCCGCCGCCCGTGAAGCCGGCGGCCGGCGAGAGCGGCAGGCCGATTGCACTCAGTTCACTGATACTGTCACCGACATTGCTGGCGTAATTCGCCGTCCAGACATCACCTGCGCTGTCGATGGCAATTCCCACCGGTCCATTGATCCCGCCGCCGGTAAAACTGATCGCAATGGTGGCGTCATTCCCCAACTCCAGCGAACCGGGACTGAACAAGACAGTGCGTCCTGCCAGGGCCGAAAGCACTGGAAGTCCGACCACGCCTTGATTGCGGGCAATTGACAGGGTCGCCTGCAGGGTATCGGTGCTGACATTCGACCCGGCGGGCACAGTACAATCAAGTGCGGCGGCTGACATCTCGGTAGCATTCGGTACTGCACAATTGAACAGCGCCGTGCACTGCGCCGAGGACGCCCCTGCGGAATTCACGCAGCTCCCCAGCACGTTTCCCAGTGCGGTGAATTTTCTCAGGGCGCTACAGTTGACGGGGGCACCGGCCACAGTGCAGCTAGCCGCCGGGGGCAATGACTGGGCGGGCTGTCCGGTCGTGACATCGGCGAGCAGCGCGGCGGTTTTGAAGGCGTTATTGATCGCCGGTGAATTACCGTGCAGCTGCGTCATGTCGGCCTGCACGACGGGAACGCAATCCACGCAGCCGCCAAGGCCGGTGCCGCTCGGCGCGATGTTGCTGAACGCATTAAGAGCGTACACGGCCGCTACCGTCGTGAGTTCATTGATGACAATGGACGAAGGCAGAGAATCGCAGGGCCCGAGCGCCGCCATCAGCTTGATCGCCGAGTTGACCCCGCCGCCGGAATTTCCACCGGCCGCGACGACATAGACCAGAGTGCTTACCTTCGGACAGATGTACGGAATGTTGAAGCTGCCATTCGCGTCGGTAGTCGAAGTGCCAAGCATGTTGGGCGCTGCAGTTGCGGGCAGGCCTGCGGCATACAGCGTCAGGGCCGAACCGCTGATCGGCGCCTGACCGCCGTGCAGCACGCCGGTCAGGGAAACGCCGTTGGCGGCGGACGCAACAGGATTGGCGGCGGACGCTTCGGGATTGGCGCTCGAACTCATGACGGAGCTCGACCCGCAGGAGCTGAGCAGGAGCGCGGCGCAGGCGCCAGCGAGGACCTGTAAAAACTTAAGCCAGTTGATTGACCCTGAATATGTCATCGCGAATCCCCTTTTGAATAGAGCAGCGTTTCCCGAGGCGGTGGGGTGTTTCTTGTCATCCCGTTATCGTCGTTTGCTATTCCAGTCACGCCCGTGCGCGTCCGCCCCAAATCCGAGAGGACAGCAGGGCCGCTACAGAGGAATACGTATTGGATGAGTCAAAGCCGACATGGAGGGCGAAAAAGTCCGGGTATCAGGCGGGCACCGAGGACCGATGCTTCCGGCGACGTCGAGGCGCGTCAACGAGCTGGAGGCTCGCTACGAGTCTATTCTAGAGCGGCGCTGAGCAGCAGCCGCGCTTTGTGCCAATCGCGCTGTACCGTGCGTTCAGTCAGGCCAAGCATTTCCGCAATCTCGTTCTCATTGAGGCCGCCGAAATAGCGCATCTCCACGACCTGTACGAGCCGCGGGTCGGTCTGATTCAACTCCTCGAGCACTTCATTGATCCGGATGAGTTGCTCGTCCGAGGTATGCGCCTCGTCGGCAACTTGGCTGTTGAGCGTAACCTGCAGCGCACCGCCCCCACGGCGTTCTGCGCGGTGTGCGCGCGACAGGTCAATGATGATGGAGCGCATGACCTTGGACGAATAGGCCATGAAATGCGCCCGATCGTTAACTCGCAATCGGCCGGCGTTGAGGAACCGCAGGTACGACTCGTGCACGAGTCCCGTCGTCTCAAGCGTATGTCCTCGCGGCGAGGCGTTTAATCGACGGCGCGCGAGTTGACGCAGCTCCTCATACATCACCGCCATCAGTCGATCGATGGCACTTCGGTCTCCCGCATTGACAGCATCAAAGAGCTGCGTAAGCTCGGTCATGAGCCCGGTGTGGCAGGAACAATAAAAAGACTGGTTTGCAAGCGGACGGCCCATCCATGCGTCTTACTATCATTAATCTATCAGAAACCGGTGCGGCCGAACCCGCGGTCCCTTGGAACGGCACGCGTCGCGCTATTCCCCCCCCTCTATCCAGCCTTGTATTAGACATAACCTCATGCCAATTCCGCCAGGACATCTAGCCGCGCTCGCGCCTCTGTTGGATGAGGGATTGGATCTACCGGATCACGCTCGTGAGCGGTGGCTGGAGGAGCTGTGCGAACCCTTTCCGGGCGCAAAGGCCATGCTGCGCAAGATGTTGGACAAAAAGGCGAGCGGGCACGCCGAGGACTTGCTCGATACGCTGCCCAAGCTTCCCTTGAGCAAAGATCAATCCGAGCCCGATGCGGACACGGGGATGTTCAAGGCGAACGTGCAAATTGGCAACTACCGCCTTGAACGTCTGCTCGGAGTTGGGGGCATGGGCAGTGTGTGGCTCGCCGAACAGACTGCTCCCGTGCGCCGCTCCGTTGCCCTAAAGCTCATCCGCGCGGGCATGTACGACGAAAACGCCGTGCAGCGCTTCCAGTCGGAACGCCAATCGCTCGCACTCATGGATCATCCGGCGATCGCGAAGGTATTTGAGGCAGGAACAACAGCGCAGGGCCAGCCGTACTTCGTCATGGAGTACGTGCCGGGACTGCCGATCACCGAGTACTGCGATCAAAAGAAACTCAAAATCCGCGATCGAATCGAGCTGCTCATCCAGGTTTGCGAAGGCGTGCAGCACGCGCACCAGAAGGCCATCATCCATCGCGATTTGAAGCCGGCCAACATCTTGATTGTCGAGGTGGATGGCAAGCCCGCGCCGCGCATCATCGACTTTGGCGTCGCAAGATCGGCTACTCAGCGGCTGTCGGACCAGACCCAGTACACGCAATTTGGACAATTCATCGGCACCCCCGGCTACATGAGTCCGGAGCAGATGGATCCGAACACGCAGGACATCGACACGCGCACCGATGTGTATTCGCTCGGTGTGATTCTGTACGTGCTGCTGTCCGGGACACAGCCGTTTGAATCCAGCCGCCAGAAGCATCAGCCGCTGGACGAACTGCTGCGTAAGCTGCGCGAGGAAGAGCCGCCCCGACCAAGCACCAGGGTCAGAGCGGATTGGGATTCCTCGGCCGGAACGGCGCAAGCACGCGGGGTCGAGCCGCGTCAACTCGCAAATCAACTGCGCGGAGATCTCGACTGGATAGCGATGAAGGCGTTGGACAAGGATCGCACCCGACGCTACGGCGCCCCGTCTGAACTCGCTGCCGATCTTCGGCGCTACTTGGGTAACGAGCCGGTCGTGGCGCGCCCACCAAGCCTGGCTTACCAGACCGGCAAGTTCGTCAAGCGGAACAAGCTGGCACTTGCGGTTGCCGCGGTCTTTGTGCTGGTCGTCCTTGCCGGGACGGTCGCTCTAATGCGCGAGGCACGGATCGCCCGCGTCGAGCAAGCGCGCGCGGAGCAGCATTTCCAGTCGCTTCGCAAGTTGACCGACTCGCTGCTGTTCGAGTTTCACGATTCCATCGAGAACCTGCCCGGCTCGACGGCCGCGCGCGAGCTGGTGGTGCGCCGGGCTCTCGAGTATCTCGAGCAAATCGAGTCCGAGGTGCACAACGATCCAGCCACGCTGCGCGACCTGGCCGCCGGGTACGAGCGGATCGGGCGAATCCGGGCCGAAGAAGGACATCCTCACCTGGGCGGGACGGGATCGTTCCAGAGCGCGAATGAACTATACGAGAAGGCGCTGGCAATTCGCCGCAATTTAGCGGTCGCGGACCCCCGCGATCCCAACCTGCAATTTGAACTCCTTGGGACGATGCTGAACCTCGCCAGGATCTTTGAACAATTCGGCGACCTCGATCGCGCGCTGGCACTTCAGCGGCAACGCCTGGAGATCGAACAGCGATTGACGGCAAGCCATGATTCCGCGGACCTGCGCTACAACATTGCCGCGTCGCTGATCGGCATCGGAGAAGTGAACCTCTGGCTCGGCAACTACGAGACCGCGCTTGACTATGAACGCCGGTCGCTCGCGATGAACCAGGCTTTACTCGACGCGAATCCAGACAGCCTGAAGATGCTGCGCGGCGTCTGGCGTTCGCGCGGCTGGACCGCCACGGTTCTCAGATTTGACGGGAAGTTCGCGGAAGGGGCGGCCGAATCTCGAAAGGCGCTCGCCATTTCGGAGCAACTCGCAGCCCGCGATCCGAATAACTCGGAGTACCAACGGTTTCTCATCGTCGATGATCAGAATTTGTGTGAGTGCCTGGCTTATGCCGGCGTTTCCTCCGAAGTCCCGGGGCTGTGCCAAAAGGCCATCGCGATCAACGAGGCGATGGTGAAAGCCGACAGAAGCAACGTACAGGCCAGTGCGGACCTGGCGAATTCGAACATGACGATGGGGCTGGCTCTTTATCTGATCCACTCGCCGCGCGAGGCTCTGGTATTCGAGCGGCGAGCGGACACGATGTACCGAGAGGTTGAAGAGCACGATCCCGACTCTCAATCCAACGCAATCGACCACGCCGTCGCACTTATTTACGCAGGAAGAACTGAAGCTAAGTTGCAAATTCCAGACCAGGCGCGCAAAGACATCGAACAAGCACAGACGATCGTGCAGAAATTAGTGGCGAGCAGTCCGAAGCAACGATATTTTAGAAACACCCTCGATGAAGCCCGCGCAGCGCTCAGTGCCCTTCCGAAGGACTCAGCGCCCATCGCTGTCCACTAAGAGTCCGTTGAAACGTGCATAGTCGAGTTCTCCTAACAGCTGCTGTTTGAGCTGTCCGCTTTGAACGGTTGCGCTAGAAGAAAATATCGTGCAAATTCCGCGGGTTATAATTCCGAATCATGCCCTCGCTACCGCAATTCGACGTTGAGAGGTTCAACAAAGCGAGCCCCCGCTACCAATTAAAACAAAAACTTACGACAACAATCTCCAAACTGGGTTCGATAGACTGTGACCAAATGGTGCTCTAGAAAGGCACAGTACTTACTGGAATCACGCAACGCCGGCGCATCGCGACCCACCAGATCAATGGTGAATTCGCGAGGTGAATTTACTGGCGCTCATAATCCCGCCGTCCCGCATTGGACGCAAATTCAGCATCTTGCGATACGTATGATGCTTTTCTTCCGCGACGTAGCGGCGTGCGTGCGAGCGGCCTGTCCATCGCACGTGGCGAGGCAATCCTCCTCGACGACCATCGGGTTCCTGCCCCGTACGTCGATGCGGGGAGCTTTGATTTATCGTCGGCGAGTTTGTGGGGTTGGCCTCGTAAATTTGTTGTTTATAACTTTCCTCTGAGCATTTCATCTCGTCCCCTGAGCATTCGCGGTATTGGCATCGAACGGAAATTGCGATGGACCGGGTAGTGTTCTCTTGCCTTCCCTGCCGCACGCATTGATCAAAAAGTCGAAACGTGTAATCGCCTGATTGCTTCAGCCATGCGCTAAACTGGGGCGGCCAGGTATTTCGGTACGAAGAGGAGTCATACGTGGAAATACGTCATCGCATTACTGTGATCTTGTGCCTGGGGATAGGCCTAGCATCGTCGCGGCTCACTGTGGCGCAGTCTTCTCCAGGGTTGGGACAAGAGAAGAGTCATGCAGATCGCGAGCCGCCCGGACTGCATGACTTCGATTTTTTATTCGGACGCTGGCAAGTCCATCATCGAAAGCTGAAACATCGCCTCGTCAACAGTCACGAGTGGATCGAATTCGAAGGGACATTATTCTGCCAGCCACTGATGGGTGGCTACTCTAATGTCGACGACACCGTGTTCGAAGTTCCGGGCGGCACTTACCGCGGCGTAGCTCCCCGATCGTTCGACGCCAAGACGGGGCAGTGGTCGATCTGGTGGATGGACAGCAGGACGCCACTTGGTCCGATGGATCCGCCGGTGAGAGGCAGCTTCCACAATGGCGTAGGAACGTTCTATGCGAACGACGATACCGAAGACGGGAAACCAGTCCGCACACGGCTCATATGGTCCGAGATCACACCCACCTCAGGTCACTGGGAGCAGGCAGAATCAACCGACGGTGGTAGAACGTGGGAAACGGATTGGATAATGGACCTCAAACGAGTGCAATAGTTGGTTGAATGGATATTTGCCTTCGAGACCCAGCGCATCGTTAGCCGGCTAACGCAAGCGGCCGCAGCCACCGCGCTATCATCAATCAGCCCAAAATTTCCGCGCTCAAACACTACAAGCTTGAGGGGTTTTCAGTCGAACGGCTGATGACTTTTCTAACAGCCCTCGGCAGTGATATCGAAATCCGCGTTCATTTGCCGAAACGATCTTCCTCACCCGGGAGAATTTTGGTCAATGCCGCCTGAGTGACTTTCATGAAATGCTGCATTGATTCGCTCCGTGCCCAGATCGTGTCCAGGACAAATTGGGTGTGCCCAAATTGTGTCTTGAATAGGCGGGATAATGGGGGGTTCCGTTGCATTAAGGGGCAATATTACAATTTCGGCGTCCACGAGACGCCTATGACCAAGCCTATCGTCCGAGATCCCATTTACCGACGTCGCCGGTTCGATGCCGAGATCATCGAGCTGTGCGTGCGTTGGTACATCACCTACAGATTGAGCTATCGGGATCTCGTGGCGATGATGACCGAGCGCGGCATTGTCGTGTCGCACACGACAATTCACCGTTGGGTGATTCGCTATGTGCCGGAGTTCGAGAAGCGATGGAACCGCTGCGCACGACCAGTGAATACTTCCTGGCGTGTGGACGAAACTTATATAAACATTCGGGGTAAGTGGAGTTTTCTCTATCGCGATGCGCCGCGATGGTGGGAGGCTTCAAGTCTTTCCTGAGCGCGGCAATTACCTTGACCGGTATCGAACTGGCTCATCGGATACGCAAGAGACAATTCTCGTTCGGACGCGGTCGATATCAGAACTTCGGGTCACTAAAGCAAATCTGGGATCGAGCACTCGCGTAGTACTTCGCTAGGGAGGAGCGACGCCTCAAATGTGCCGGCCAGACCAGATGTCACTCGGAGATCCCAATTTCGAGCACCTCTAATGCACCAGTTCCGCCACAAAGCGCATCCACCGATTCCCGTGAGGAAACACGCCCGGCAGTTCTAGTTGCCGCCGGTCACTTGTTGCTGGTTCGCAACGTAACTCTAGATGCCGCAGGCTGACCGACTACCTTCCGACGGCCTCGATCGGCCGAAACTAGCCGTCAACATCCTAGATGACATCGAACCTCGCACCGTGCATAATCTCCCGTTCATAAATGTTGCTAACGAACAACATGTTGTAATCGATTGACTGAACGATGAGAGTTCAAAAGTCCGTGACCGGCGCATTGCCGCTCGGCCAGATACCAAAATGGCCATGAATTTATTTGGGGAGACGAACACGTGAAACATAAAAACATTCTGGCCGCCTCGGTCGCACTGGCCGTAGCGGGTAGCGCTTGGGCGGAGGCGGACTCGAGCACGGAAATTCCAGAGATCATCATCACTGCTACCAAGCGCGAATCGACCGTGCAAGACACCCCCATCAGTGTCACGGCAATCTCGGCGAGCGATATTGCCAACAAGGGATTGACGGATTTCAACAGTCTAGCGCAGACCGTGCCCGGCATCGCCATGCGCACCGCAGGCCCCGGCCAGACGGAATTTGAGATGAGGGGCTTGAACTCCGCGGGCGGCAACACTTCCGTGGTGGGTTTTTACATGGACGAGACCGCGCTGTCGTCGCCGGCCTCGGCGCAGCTGGGCAAGATTGTGATCGACCCCAATCTGTATGATCTGAACCGCGTGGAAATCCTGCGCGGCCCCCAAGGTACGCTGTACGGTGCCAGCTCCATGGGTGGCACTGTCAAAGTGGTGCCCAATGCTCCGCAGCTGGGGCAGTTCGTCGCCAGCGGCGAGACGGTGGTGTCGGAAACCGGCTCGGGCGGAGGCACCAACTTCACGCAGAACGGTATGGTGAATCTGCCGCTGGGAGCGAATGTGGCGCTGCGCATTGTGGGTTCGACGGACTCGCAAAGTGGTTGGCTCAACCGTTATGTGTTCGCCGATGGCGCGGTGCCAACGGATGGGGCGACCGGCGCCCGGCCGGCCGGGTTTTATACCGCGCCGCTGGCGGAAACCGTGAGTCGGTCGAATGCCTCATCGCTCGACTCCTTCCGCGCCTCTCTGCTGTGGCGCCCCTTCGACGAGCTTTCCATTACCCCGGCGTTGATGTGGCAGCACACGCACCAGGATGGCCCGAATGCCGTGGACGTTGACGGCTCACCCAGCCACCCGCAGGTGCCTGCGGCCAGCGGACACTTTGAGATCTACGACACCCCCGAGCCGCAAGACGATGAGTTCACCCTGGGCAGCCTCAAAATCGAATGGCAGACCGAGCACTTTCTGGTCACGTCGGCCACGGCCGACTGGAAGCGCACCACCCTGGTCTCTCAAGACGGTACCGAGGAGAATGCCGGGCCCTCAGGGCTAGGGAGTTTCGGAACAGCGTCTCCCTACGACACTTCGGCGGGCGGTGTCGGCCCGACCGGCCCCGGACCGACGGGACCGGGCGTGCAGGAACTCGACGCCACGCAACAACTCAGCGAGGAGTTGCGCCTAACCTCGACCGACAAGGGGGCCTTTCAGTGGCAGGTGGGCTATTACTACCAGCGCCTAAAATCCGAATGGGATATGTGGTCCATCAACCCTCAGATTCTTGCGGCAGGCATCGGCAACGTCTACGTCGACTACATGCCCCAGACAATTACCCAGAACGCGCTGTTCGGCGAGACGTCGCTCGCGTTTGCCGAGGGCTGGAAGGCGACGCTGGGGCTGCGCGGTTACAATTATAAGTACACCCAGAACAACACCGAGTGGGGTGATTTCACGCCCTTTGGATTCGCCAACCTTCTCAGCGGAGCTCCGACACTGGCCGGCAACACCGCCCCGTTTAATACCACGGCCTCAGGCAAAGCGAGTGGCGTCAATCCGAAGTTCGATCTGTCCTGGAAGATGAATCCGGAAGTGCTCTTGTACGCCACGGCGGCCCGCGGCTTTCGCATGGGCGGCACCGACCAGCCTTTCACCGGGTACCTGACCAATGTGTCGGCTGCCTCCTGCGGCGCCCCATCGAGCCTGGCCGTTATTCTGCAGTGCGGCCTGCAATCGAAGCTGTCGGCGACGTCGAGTGTCGCGGGTGGTTACTTCGCCCCCAATGTTCAGTTCCCCAACGCCAATGCACAGGGTGTGCCGCAGTTCAATTCCGATTCGGTCTGGAACTACGAGGTCGGCGAGAAGGGCGAATTCTTCGACCGCCAGCTGATGCTCAACGTGGATGCGTACTACGAACGCTGGAGCAGCCCGCAGATTGCGACCAATGTCGGCGGCTTTGGGTACACCGTCAACGGAGCAAACGCCAGCATCCTCGGGGCGGAACTTGAGATGTGGCTCAAGCTGCCGGCGGGTTTCTCGTTCTCTGGAAATCTGGGCTATGCAGACAGCAAGTTCCTCGCCGACAGCCCCATCACGGGCTACCTGAAAGGAACGGCAATACCCGATTCGCCGAAGATCACCTCGTCCGTCACGTTGCACAATGCACAGCCACTCACAGGAGCGCTGCAGCTGACCAGTTCGCTGTCCTACAATTATATTGGCGAGCGCACCAATGCTCCTTATGGAGAGACCATCACACTCAACAACATGAACCAGCTGCTGGTGCACCTGCCCTCCTACGGATTGATGAACCTGCGCGTGGGTGTCAAGTCCGACGATTGGACATTTAGTCTGTTTGCGAACAATCTGCTCAACAAGGAGGCCTTGCTCGACACGCAGCCGCAGATCAATCTTCAGAGTGCGGCCTTTACCCGCTACATCGTCAATCAGCCACGCACGCTCGGTTTGGATCTGAGTTACAAGTTCGGGCACTGAAGGGCCCGGTAGCGCGTGCTTTGGGCGGAACGGGTCGCGGGAATGCGACCCGTTCCGGGTGCCCGAGCGCAGTGCAGGTACCGGCAGCTCCGGAGCAAATCGCCGCAACGATCCACCAAGCGCTTCGATCGTTCTTCACGCGCCCACTCTAATGGGAAACTTCCTCAGTTGATCTCGCAATATTTCGGCCCCCGCTTTTGCGCCCGATTGGTTCAGTGGGAAATCGAGCCAGGTATCACTGGGTCCGACGAATCTCTTCTCCGCCCACGGTGGTCGCGACTCCAGTTCAAATTCTCTGGGTACTGGTAATCCACGATTCGAAGTTCAATTGAGCTGCTGTCATTGGAGAAATGTACTGGCGCCGCGCCTAATGCATTTCTTGATTTCGAAACACCCATACCTTAGGCAGCCAAAGCCTTCAGTACGTGAGTGGGATCTTTTCTAATCGCGTAAATCAGCGCTTTGGCGGGGCCTGTCGGTTCCCTTCTTCCATGGCGCCTTATTTCGACGGGCGCGAGGTGTACGCGGCGAAGACTAAGTAGTCGAGCCGTTGCGGGCGTCGCACGCGCAAGGGAGAGCAGTGAACATAATGTCTGTGATTTCGCGTGGCGACGCACATGCGACAGCGGTTGCGGCTGTGCTCTATGTGACATAAATCGAACTTCGTCGACTTTGTCGCCATGAGGAGACGCCGGTCACGGTATCACAGCAGGTGCTTAGACACTATCCTCATGACACTCAACCGTTCGTGGAAAAAACATTCATGGCAGCGCCGAAAAATACGCCGTTGACCGGAGATATTTGGCATCTGACCGTTGATGACTTATTCGCGCCTTTGCCGGAAACGGTTCGTCTCGGTGGTCCGGGACCCTTCGTGATTAATCTCAGTACCTCGACCGCACCAATCGCGCTGCCGCCAAATAGCTTCGCCACATTTGGGCACGAGCATGTGTATCAAGTACAGCGTACTGAGGATCGACGCATGCGTTATCGCCTGCGGCTCGGGCCCTTTGACGCTCAGGACGAAGCGGATGCGGTCCTGCAAAGGGTGCGAGACATCTATCCCGGTGCATTGACGGCAACGGCGGATGCTGACGACTTGCGGGTGCTAGCACCGATCCTGGCGAAGATTGAGGCGAAGGCCAGGGCTGAGGCAAAAGCCAAGGCCGATATTCAGGCGAAGATTGATGCAAAGGCCAAGGCTGATGCAAGGGCTAAGGCTGATGCAAAGGCCAAGGCTGATGCAAAGGCCAAGGCTGATGCAAGGGCCAAGGCTGACGCAAAGGCCAGGGCGGAGGCTAGGGCCAAGGCTGACGCAAAGGCCAAAGCGCAAGCGAGAGCGGAAGCGCAAGCCAGAGCGGAGGCGCAAGCCAGAGCGCAAGCGAGAGCGGAGGCGCAAGCCAGAGCGGAGGCGCAAGCCAGAGCGGAAGCGCAAGCCAAAGCGGAGGCGCAAGCCAGAGCGGAAGCGCAAGCCAAAGCGGAGGCGCAAGCCAAAGCGGAGGCGCAAGCCAAAGCAGAAGCACAAGCCAAAGCAGAAGCGCAAGCCAGAGCGGAAGCGCAAGCCAAAGCGGAGGCGCAAGCGAGAGCGCAAGCGCAAGCCAAAGCAGAAGCGCAAGCCAAAGCAGAAGCGCAAGCCAAAGCAGAAGCGCAAGCCAAGTCGCGTCGTTTCATTGGCGCAAGATCGGGGGCCTCTGCCGTGCCGAAGGCGCTTTCACCGCCCGCGCCGGCGGCGGCAATTACGCCAGCCGCGGCCATTGCGCCGGCGCGTATCGAGCACAAGTTGCAGCGGGCGGGCGAACGCGCATCGGCTCCTGGTCCCGTCGAGCAGGTCAGCATCGCGGAGCTCGGCCTCGAAAACACGCAAACGCTTCGCGCGTTGACCACGCTGGAACTGGAAGATGACACCGCGACGCGCTGGTTCGCGATCCAATTGTCGCTGTCCGAGGAAGCCTTCGACTCCGAGACCGTGCCAAAGCTGGATATTTTCAGCGTCTACCGGCTGTACTACGTAGCGGAGATGGATCAAGGACGCATCATGCATTCCTTGCGCCTGGGTTTCTTCAGCGAGGAAATGGCTGCCGGCGCGGTCGCGAGCTACCTGGCCGACTACTATGACAACCCTGCCGTCAAGCGCGTGAGCGCCGCCGAGCGGCATCGATTTGCCGACCAGGGCTTCGAGCCGCGCAAGGACATCGGCACGACGGGCCGGAACGCCGTGATCGAGATTACGGACGAACGGTTCGTGCGCGAACGGCGCAGCACGCCAAGGAACGGCCCCTTGAGCGGCTCAAACACCCCTGGAAGCGCTGATCGACGCGGCCAGCGTACCACTCGGTAGCCAAGCGCCTGGCGATTTCGGGCCATGCAATTCGATATGGGAGAGTCACTGCGCAACTCTGGCGTGGCGATGGATGCAGCCGAGAGCGGTCAAAAGTGTGGGAGTTCGTTTGCGGCCGAGTGAGCAGCCCGTGGGTGCGTCTGCGCTGAAAATACCGGTTGTGGAAATTGGCATTTACAGGTAAACCAGACTAGGGCACGGTCTGCGCAGAACTGCTAACAATAAGACACGCGGGGGCTCGATGGCATTTCTAACATCAAAGCACACATATGGCCGGGCGGTGGTTTTTGCCCTGAGCATCGGCGGTTGGATCGCTGTTTGCGGCGCTCAGGCATGGGCGGCCGGCAAAGAGCCGCTCAGGATCGCCGTCATCGCAGAGGCGCAGTCGGTCGCCGGATCATCAATCCCAGGTGCGGCACAATTGGCGGCCGATGAAATCAATGCCCATGGCGGCGTCGATGGCCGAAAGATCGAAATCACCACCTATGACAATCACTCTTCGGCGGCCGATTCGGTGCGTGCCTTTCAACGCGCGGTCAGCGAGGATCACGCCAATGCGGTGATCGCCAGCTACGTCAGTGAAGTTGTGTTGGCCTTAGAGCCATGGGCGTCGCGGCTGAAGACAGTGATGATTACACCGGGCGCGGCATCCGATGTCATTACCCAGAACATCGCCAAAGACTATGACGCCAATAAATACACCTTTCACGGCTATCTGACCTCAAGCGCCATGGGCAGACTGATCTGCGATGCCGCCAAGGATATGGCGGTCAAAGCTCTGAAAATGAAGTCGGCGGTGATCATCAGCGAGGACGCTGCCTGGACCACGCCCCTGGACGCCAGCTACGAACAATGCCTGCCGGCGGTGGGGCTCAAGGTTTTGGACCATATCCGTTTCTCCCCCGACACCACGGATTTCACGCCGATCTATAACAGGATCGAAGCCCTGAAGCCTGACGTGATTGTCCCTGGCTGGTCGCATGTCGGTGTGCAGCCGACAGTGCAATGGCAGAGCCAGCAAGTGCCGATTCCGATTATCGGGCGTTCCAGCCAAGCGACCAATTCGGCGTTCTGGAAGGACACCAATGGCGCGGCCGAAGGTGTGATTTTCTGGGACCTCAACGGCCCCAACGTGGCGGTGACGCCACGTAGCATCCCTTTCGCAGAAGCCTACAAGAGCAAGTTCGGAAACTACCCGTCCTATTGCGGCTACACCGCCTATGATGAGGTTTATTTCATCGCCGAAGCTGCCCATCGCGCCGGATCATTGGACAGCGACAAGCTGGTGACGGCACTCGAGCAGACCGACTTTGTAGGCACTATCGGCCGAGTCCAGTTCCTACCCAAAGGCGACCCCCATGTGCATGGGCTGCGCACCGGCGGCAATGGCATCAAGGGTTTGGTGATGCAATGGCAGAGCGGCAAGATAGTGACGGTGTGGCCTTCCAGTCTGGCCAATGGTCAGGTGGTCTTTCCTTCATTTGTCAAACTACCCAAATGAGTTAGCGCCGCTCGGCAACGGGGACCGGACATTCTCTCGCTCCAGATCCTTATCGATGGCTTCGCGATCGGGGCCTTGTATGCGCTTGGCGCCACCGGATTTACGCTGATCTTCGGTGTGTCCGGCGTTCTCAATCTGTCGCATTGCGCGCTGATGGTGGCGGCCGCGGTTGCCGCGTGGGCTGCCAATAGCGCGCTGTCCGCCGGCAATTTTGGCGGTGCCGCGGTGGGCATCATGACCAGTCTGGTTCTGTCGCTGATCACCTATGGTCTGATTGTGCGGCCCATCCAGAAATCCGCAGCGATTCGCAATGAAGAGCGGGAAATCTTCATCCTGACCGCAACCCTGTTATGGGGGATCATGATTCAGGAACTAATTGCCTTTTTTTTCACCAACAACGCCAAGACAGTTCTGCCCATTTTGGTTGGTGTGGTCTCCGTTCTCGGTGTACGTACGCCGAAGAATGAGATTTTCACCGCGCTGATCTGCTGGGTGGCGATCGGCGCGCTGTGGCTCTTGGTCAATCGCACCCGCATCGGCAAGTCGGTGCTGGCGGCTTCGATGAATCCGCGCGGTGCCACCTTGCTCGGCGTCGAGCTGTCTCGAATCTATGTCCTGGTCTGGGCGATCTATGGCGTGCTGGCGGGCATCGCCGGCGTTCTGCTCGGCATGTTCCTCGGTGTCTCCTCTTATTCCGTGGGCCCGCTCACCGCCAGCGCCTTTACTATTGTTGTATTGGGCGGCTTAGGTAGTGTCACCGGCTCACTGCTGGCGGCCTTTATCATCGGCTATCTCGAAACCTTAACCGCCTATCTGATATCGCCGGCGTATCGTTTCTTCCCCTCTTTGTTTCTGTTGCTGCTGGTGATGTACATACGGCCTCGCGGCTTGCTCGGGCGCCGCTGAATGATCCCCTCCACCTTGCGCACGCCACGGTTTCTGGTAGTCGCCCTCATCATCGCGATCGCCGCGCTGCTGCCCCTTGGCGTTTCCGGGTATGTCTTGGGTCTGCTGACGGTCGCCTATTATTTCGGCGTGTTTTCCATGTCCTGGGACCTGCTATTTGGTTTTGCAAACGAGGTCAATTTCGGGCCAACCTTCTTGGTGGGCCTCGGTGCCTATACCGCGGGCATCTTGGACAACCGCTACAGCCTGCCTATCCCGCTCTGCGTCGCATTAGGGACGCTTGCCGCAGTAGTGGGTGGGCTAGTCTTGGCTTTGCCGGCGTTGCGTTTGTCTGGGCCCTATTTTGGGCTGACCACCTTAGTAGCGGTGCTGCTCTTACAAAATCTCGTCGTCGTGTTTGCCGGGCTGACGGGTGGCGAGATCGGCCTTACCGTACCAGACGTGATCTCGATTAGCGGCCCTGCCAATTATTGGATCGCACTCGCATTCATGGTGGCGAGCGGAAGCATTCTTTATGTCTTGTCGCGCTCGGCGACGGGTCTCATCTTACAGGCCAGTGGCCAGGACAGGGTCCAGGCCGGAGCACTCGGCTTTAATGTGGTCAAACACAAGCTCTTTGCTTTCATCGTCAGCGCTCTATTTTCCGGCCTGGCCGGAGCGCTTTTGGTGTTCTATCTCGGCACGGCGTCGGTCGGTACTTTGTTAGACATCACGGTCGGGGTACAGATCATCATCGCTGCCATTCTTGGCGGCCGGCGCACCATTATCGGCGCCGCTATCGGCGCCATCTTTCTGATCGCCATGACCGAGGCTTTGCGTTCCACCGGCGAGCTCGCCACTTTCGTCGTGTCTGCCATCACGCTGCTGGTGGTGATGCTTTTTCCCAATGGCTTCATGGGCATCCTGTCGCGAGAACGTAAGTGAGCGACGCGCGGCAAGCTGTGATCGAGGTGCGCGGGCTCACCAAGAAATTTGGCGGGTTGGTGGCGGTCAATCAGCTCGATTTTTCGCTGCGGCCAGCCGAGATCCTAGGCCTGATTGGACCCAACGGGTCCGGCAAATCGACGGCATTGAAACTAGTGATGGGCATCGAGCATCCGACCATGGGCTCGGTGCGTCTGGATGGGATTGAAACCGCAGGTCTGCCCGCTCATCGCATCGCGCGCATGGGGGTGGGGTTGGTGTTCCAGCATTCTCGGCCGTTGGAGCGGCAGACGGTGCACGAGAACATTATGCTGGGTCTATTGCCCGACAGCCTGTTCAAACTTCGAATCAGTATGGAGATCAGGGAGCGAGCGCGCGACATCGCTGCACAGGTGGGCTTAAGCGCGGTTCTCGAGCGTCGGCCCTCGACTTTGCCTTTCGCCGATCTCAGGCGCTTGGAATTAGCCAAGGCTATCGCTCGCGATCCGCGGGTGATCCTGATCGACGAGCCGTTCGCCGGTCTGACGATGGCGGAGGCGGCCGTGTTTTCCGATCTGTTCGCCGGCTTCCGACGCGATGGCAAGGCGGTGCTGCTGGTCGATCACAATGTGAAAAGTGTGGCGGCACTGGTCGACCGGGTTATTGCGCTTTATTTAGGTGAAAAAATCGCCGAGGGAACCGCGGCCGAAGTGATGGCCGATGAAACCGTGCGCCGCGTCTACTTGGGCGGTTCAATCGAGACGGCGGCGCGACCCGAAGCAACCTTTGCAGACCGCGAAACGCCTTTGCTCGCGGTGCAGGATCTCAACGTGTTCTATAGCAAGGCGCAGGCGCTCGAAAACGTGTCATTGCATGTGCATCAGCGCGAATTTGTCTCCTTGGTCGGCATTAACGGCGCCGGCAAGACGACGCTATTTAATGCCATTTGCGGCCTGCTGCCTTATCAAGGAAATATTTTGTGGCAAGGGGCGCCGCTGGCGCGCGTATCGCCAGCCAGGATTGTCCGCAATGGTGTTGTGCAATGTACCGAGACTCGCGATCTGTTTGGCGAAATGAGCGTGCGCGAAAATCTCGATATGGGAGGGCAGCATCAAAGCAAGGCGGTGGCCGATGATCGCCTGGCCTGGCTGTTCGATCTGTTCCCCATCCTAAAATCGCGCCAACGTCAGCATGCGGCAACCCTGTCTGGCGGCGAGCAGCAAATGCTGGCTATCGCCCGCGCGCTGATGACCAATCCTAGGTTGTTGATCTTGGATGAGCCAACCTTGGGCCTGGCGCCGATCGTTCTCGAGCAATTATCGAAGGCGCTGGAAACGTTGCGGCAAACCACCGAGATCACGGTGCTGCTCGGCGAACAGAACGTGACTTTCGCTCTGCCGCATGCCGATCGGGTCTACGTGCTTGATCACGCCCGAATTACCTGGGAGGGTGGGCCGGATCGATTCGCGCGCGAGGCGGGGAGCGCGTATCTCTAATGATCAACGAGGGTAACGCGTGGCGAATCGCGCGGCTGAATGCGGCAACAGCGTTTCGAGATCTCTCAAATCCTCCTACGCCACGCCAGGTTTTGTTCAATGGCGGCGGCCAGGGCCTCAGGTGCCCTCAACCGAGGGTCTGGGCGCGCCCGCGAGTACGCGTCAAAAGTCCTCTCAGGCGGCGACGCCGGTCGTCATACCTTCGCGTGCCAGCTTCAGCACTTTGGCCCACCAAGACATCTCGTCGAGCAGCCTCTTTGCCGCCTGCGCCAAGTGCGGGAAGTCTTCGAAGGTCTTGCCCTGCTGCATAATGCCGAGGCATTCCATCATGCCGACGTGAACGGCATGGGCTACCGGCGCCATCTGCAGCTCGATCGCAATCAGCCGCAGCTGTTCGACGGCACGTGCCGCCCCCACGCCGCCATAGCCCACGAAGCCGATCGGCCTGCGGTTGAATTCCTTGTAGGCGTAGTCGAGCGCGTTCTTCAACACTGCGCTCGGGCCGTGGTTGTACTCGGGCGTCACGATGATCAGGCCGTCGAGTGTCGCGAGCTTGCCGGCCCAGAGCCGTGCCGCCTCGTTATTGACCGGCCCGTAGGCGGGCGACCGCGGCTCGTTGAAGAACGGCAGCGGGTGATCGCGCAGGTCAACCAGCTCGAAGGCAAGGTCGGTGCGCTGCTTGGCGATCTCGTGGATCCAGCGCGCGGGCTTTTCGCCGAAGCGGCCTTCTCGGGTCGAGCCGATCACGATGCCGATGCGGGGTTGTTGCTGTTGGGTCATGGGGCACTCCTGCAATCTGGGGCGGAAACAATCAAGGGCGAAGCGCTCTCGCATTGATCGACACGAACAATTTGTTCGTTGAGATATAGTAGGCTCTGTCGCAGATATCACAAGGAGGCACTTCTATGGTCGATACGAACACTGCTGTTCGCGCCCCGGAAGCGTCCAACCCCCACGCCGCTTGCATGGCGGTAGTCGAGACGCTCGCTCGCATCGGCAACAAGTGGACCGTGATGGTGGTGGGCGCCTTATCGAAAGGACCGATCCGCTACAACGAGATTCGTCGCCGCGTCGAAGGGATTTCGCAGCGCATGCTCACGCTGACCCTGAAAGGCCTGGAGCAGGACGGGTTGGTCACCCGCACGATGTATCCAACAATTCCACCCCGAGTGGACTACGAGTTGACCGATCTCGGGCGCAAGTTGATCGTGCCGTTGAAAGCGCTCTCCAAGTGGGCGCGGGAAAACCGGCCGGCGATGCTGGCCGCACGGGAGGCGTTTCAGAGAAGGCGACAGGTGGGCTTAGCGTCGCTCGATAAGCTCGACCGCACGCTCGGACACCGGTCGGCGAGAAAGAAGGCGCGCATGTAGAAAAATGGTGTAATAACTACAAACCACCACGTCTTAATCCGCGGCATCTCGGGCCTTCGTGTCGCGGCGCAAATCGGTTGACTTTCCTCCCCGAAACGCGCAATTGTTTTCTCGCTTCGAACACAATCGCATAATAATAGCCAGTTGCTTGGGAATATCGGTCACGTGAAAAATGCGAGTTCACCCTCGGTATTGCTGATCGGTCCATACGATCCGAATTGCGGAGAATACACTTTCCTCGCTCCCCCGCTGGGTGTTTGGCGGCTCGCCGGCGTACTCGAAGCGGCAGGTGTCGAGACAAAAGTTTTCGATCCAAACTGCTGCCGCGAGCCGCCGCAGCGAGCGCTCGAGCGTGAGCTCTTCGGCGGCGCATGGGACGTCATCGGCGTTTCAACCACAGGGATGACGCTGCGCTTCGATTTGGAACTTGCGCACATTGTGCGCCGAGTAATGCCGAAAGCGTTGATCGTTGCCGGCGGTATGGAGGCCACATTTCGTCCGGAGTTGATGTTCGAGCTTGGCCCGTTTGACTTGGTGGTTCTCGGTGAAGGCGAACGTCCGCTGTTGGATCTCGTGGGCCGTCTGCGGGCGCGCCAACCGCTAAACGGCATCGCCGGGACCGTAGAACGGACTCGCGACGGCAAAATGCTGTCAATACCGCAACGCGCGTTGAACCGGGACGAGCTGCGAGATGCAATCTACAGCACTCCATACGAAAAAATGCCGTATGAGGATTACTGGCAGCGCCTGGAATCGGCCTATCGCGTCGGCGCGCTGCCGAGCAAAGCGGCGCGCGAAGCGCACTTGTCTGAAATTCGTTCGGTGCGGCTGATCACGCTCAACTATTGCCCGATGGGATGCACGTTCTGCTCCGCTACCAATTTTCTACACGAAGCTCAGGGCAATGTCGCAGCCGTGGCGCGCTTGGAGGCGGACGAGTGCCTGACCATGATCGAGCGGATAGTCGCCGCGCACCCGCGTGTGCGCACCATCATCTTTCAGGACGACATTTTCACTTTCACGCGTGATCGGCGGATCCTGCCGCTGTGCGAAGGAATTGTCGCGGGAAAAAGCAGCGGACGGATTCCGGAGCATTTGCAGTTCATCAGCACAAATCGTATCGACGCAATGTCCGCCGAGCGGCTGACAGCGATGCGCAGCGCGGGGTTTCGCGTGCTGGGTTTCGGCATCGAGAGCTTCGCGCACAAAGTGCTGGGAGAGTTCAACAAGGCGCAGATTCACCGGCACATCGAGCCGATGCTTTCCGCCGCCCTGGCGACCGGAATGACGCCGTTCCTCGATCTTATCCTGAGTTCGCCGCGAGCGGCGCTGGAAGATGTCGCGCTGACGTTGCGCGAGGCCTATCGCTGGCTGCGCCAAGGGTGTGAGATAGGAATGTATCCGTACGTCATTCCGTTTTCCGGGGCGGCGCTAGCGCGCGATGCGGCTCTGGTCCCGCACACACACTACGCGCATCATCATGTGGCGGGAACCGAGGTTACTTGGGACCAGCCCGTGAAGATCCTGCCGATAGATCCCATCGTCAAAGACGCAATTCTGCGCATCGAGTGCACATTCGAGGCAATGCTGGCACCGCTCGAGGAGCGGGTAGCGCATCTGCCGTCGCGGGTTCGTTCGCTGCTGTGGATACTCAGTTCCCTGTCCATCATGGAGGAACTCGGCCAATATATAGCCGACGAGAGTGAGGTTCGAGCGGAGTTGTACGCCCGGCTGCCGGTGCCGCGAGTGGAAGCGGCGCAGTTTGCGGCGGCGACCGCATGAAACGCCTGCGTTCGTGGTCGGTTCTAGCGCCACTAGCGGTGTGCGGGCTGCTGGCGGGATGGATCGTGCTGTCCATAGTCAATGCGCGGGCTATCGGCTTCTCGATCTTTGTCTTCGCTTTCGCCAATCTCATCGTGTATACGGACGCAATTGATTTCGCTCTGCGCTTGTATATGCGCCGCCGCCACACGGCCACCGCCGGTGCATTCTCTGAAAGTAGTCAGAACGGCAACCTCTCGATCAATCTTGCTGCCCTGCTGCCGCTCGACACGCGGCTGGTCGTCCCTGCGTCACCGTTTGCAATCATCGCTTCGGTTTTCAATCTCGAGGACCACATCGAAGATTTTATGGAGGCCTTCGCGCCCTACCGCGACCGCGTTTGGCTCATCAGCGACGGCTCGACGGACAACACCGTGCTGCGGTTGCGTCAAGCCGGATGGCGATGCTTCGACGATGGGGTCAACCGCCGCAAGCCCGCCGCATTGCGCCGCCTGCTCGAACGTCTGCCGGCGCACATTGAAACGGTCATGGTGATCGATCCGGACATTCGCATACGCGGGTTGAACGACGGCAGTACGATTGATGTGGACCGATTCGTCAGTGATTTCCAGCAATCCGGCGCTGCCGCCGCTTGCCCGAGGATCATGATCGAGCCCGACGGATTCCTTGCCCGATTTCAGGCGTTTGAGTACGCGATTGCGTTCCGTGTCGGGCGCGAGAGCCTCGCAGACTTCGGCATTACCTCGGGGGTGTCCTTTTATCGGCGCAGTGCATTAGCGCGCGCGCTGAGCGAACATTCATTGTCGGTCTATGCCGAGGATTTCGAGAATGCCGTTATTCTGTTGAGCCACGGCGAGAGGATATATTACGACGGGCGCCTCGTGGTGAGCACGGAGGGACCGGGATCCTTGCCGCGCTGGTTCTCGCAGCGCGTGGGCTGGTATCACGGCCTCATTAAAGTCTACGTCGAACGCTTTTCCGAAGTGCTGCGGATCAGCCGGCGCTCGCCGTTTGCCGCGTACCACTATCTGATCTATGTCGGGGGCCTGTCGCTGGCGATGCATCTGGTCAAGGTGGCGAGTGCGGTGCTCTTGTTACTGAGCTTCGTCAGCGGGCTGGATGCATTGCTGCTCGATGATTTAGTGCCGCAGGGGACTCTCATCAATCCCGAATATTTTACCGCGGCAATCATGAGCTATCTTGCGCTAGGAGTAATCGCGCTGTTTACCAGCGTGCCGAAAGCAGAGCGCGCCTATACCGCACCCATCGTGCCGTTGTACCTTTGCTACGCCATCACGCATATCGTACCGATGACCGTGGGCTTCGGGAATTATTTTGCGCTCAAGCTGTTTCACCGTCGCATTTATCAGGATCACTACGAAAGAGCCGCGGATTCGCGGGTTGCTTCGGAAAAAGCGGGAATAATCGAATGACGGTCCGGGGTATTCCCGCCCCTCAACTGTATCGCCCGAGCCTATATTGGGAGGATAGAGCGCAGCGCTTCGCGGCCGAACGTGACGGACTGGCCGCGGTATGTGCGTACGGAATGCCCGAATTCTACAATCGCGCCATTCATTTGGAGCAACGTCTGGCGCTCGCACCTTGGTTGAAAGTCCGCGCCGGTACGCGCGTATTGGACGTTGGGTGCGGCGTGGGGCGTTGGAGTCGACTGCTGGCCGCGCGGGGTGCTGATGTAACCGGCGTTGACCTAAGTCCGACCATGATCGCACAAGCGCAACGCCGGGCCGCTGCCGAAAGCGTTGCCCACCGTTGCCGTTTCCAGGTGCAGGACCTGTCGCATCTCGACTTGGGCGGAAAATTCGATTTGGTGCTGGGCGTAACCGTCCTTCAGCACATTCTCGATCCCGCCGCGCTGCATGCCGCGCTTGCATCGATGACTGCGCACCTGGCCCCCGGCGGCCGCATGATCCTACTCGAGGCTGCGCCGACTATCACGGCGACTAGTTGCGACTCGACGGTTTTCAGGGCGCGCCACCGTGACGTTTACATGGAGCTGATCCGTGGCTGCGATCTTAAGTTGCGAGCACTGACCGGTGTTGATCCGGCGCCGTTCAGGAGGCAGCTGTTGCCCTACGTCCGCAGGCTCCCCGGCAAGCTGTCACTCGGTCTTCTGTCGCTCGCGACTGCGTTGTCGTTACCGATCGACGCAGTTTTCGGCCGCCGTGCCGTCAAATGGTCCTGGCATGCCGTGTTTGTCTTAGAAGCGAGAATCGGAGGGGAGTGATCATGGCCATTACGCGACGCTCGAAAGTGGCAGTCGGCGTTTTCGTGCTGCTAGGGGTTTTGGTAGCGCTGGGCCATTGGTACGAAACGCAGCGAGAACATCCGCAGCACACCACGGAAAAGAACATTCTAGTACATGTCTCCAATGCCGGCGATAGAGGCCCCGGCACGCTGCGCGAAGCTCTGTTCATCGTTGCCGCGGCAACCGGCCCAACCACCATTTCGATCGAGGTTCCGAAGATCAATCTCGAGACCGCGCTGCCGGCTCTGGTCAATGGACATGGCGTCAGAATGTTGGGACAAGCGTCCGGCGCGCAGATCGATGCGCAGGCCCTCAACTCCGGAGCGGTGCTCGATATCTCCGGCCCCAATACCACGATCGAAGGCATCACGATCAGTCATTGCCCTGCTGTCGCGATCCTGGTGCGTGCAGTGCGTTTTCGCCTTTCCTCAGCGACGATAGATTCCTGCGACGTGGGCGTGGAGGTTGCCGAAAATGCCAGCGATACTTTCCTGGAGCGCAACCACTTTCTCAAGAGCCGTCTCGGCGTGCGCTTCGGGGCGTCGGGACGCAATTCAGTGGTCGCCAACAATGAGTTTACTGAAGACAAGGACGCCGGCCTTTGGGCTGTGCGAAGCGCGCCCGACTCGCACGATGATGTCATCGCCATCCATGACAACAAATTCACGGAGGACGGCGCCGGCATCGTCGCAGGCAACATTCCCGTGTTGGTTGAGCGCAACGACTTCATCAACACACATGAGGCCGCCGTGCATCTGGTGGGCGCCGGCGCGGTGATCCGCTCGAACCATATCAATGGCGGCGCATCGATGGGCATCGTCGTCGAGAACGCCCGGGGCGCGATCATAGATGACAATGAGCTGGAAGGTATTACGGCATATGGCGTGATGGTGCGCGGGTCATCCAACACGCTGGTGCAGGCCAATCGCCTGCACAATTGCGGTTACGGCCTGGCTTTCGTTCTCGGAGATGCACATAGCGTCAGCACGGCGGTCGACAACACCATCATTGAGCCGAAGTTCAACGGCATCGACGTGATCGGCGACTCTCCGAACTTGCGGCGCAATCAGGTGTTGCGCGCCCATGCTTATGCGCTGCATGTCGAGGACTTCCAGCCGCCCAACGGACCCAAAATGCAATCGCAGCCGTTTCTGGACAACAACAATTTCGGCACGAGTCCTGTGAGCAAAACCAGCGCGGCTATCGCCGCACAGCCGAGCCTGCGGTAGGTAATACAGTGAGGCCGAACCTCGACAGCACCCAGTTGATGCCGAACCCGATCTGGCAGAATCCGCGCGTTCATTTGCTGGACGATATTTGGTTATTGACCATCGTCGCCATACTTGTCGCTACCGGATTGCCGTGGCTTGCCAGCGGATTCGAGGTGGACTTGGGACCCGCAAGCTGGGGTTTGCTCGCGCTTGGCGGCATTTACATCGCTTTTTCCATCCTCGCTTCGCCGATGCGGCCGCAAGGCCGGTGGCATGAACGTGCATTGACCCTGCTGGACGTGATCGGCGTCGTTCTGATCGGCTTCATCTGGCAACACGTCGGCGCGCTGCAAAATCCGATGTTTCTGCTGGTATTTGCGCTGCCGGTCATCGGCGCGATTTTCCTTTCGCGCTGGCATCCGTATCTCATCGCGACGGTGAGCGTCTTTGTCGTCGGCGTCGCGGCGCTCGCTCAAGCTTCGGAACTACGCTGGTATGCGAGCGGGCTATTGGGCGGCGACGCGTGGCTTACCTGGCTATTCGGCCGTCAAAGCGCAGTGACCCAGCCGTCGTTCTCGGGGTTCTACGCACCGTCGAGTTATCTGGTCGTATTGCTCGAGGTATTTACCGTCGCGCTGTTTGCATGTGCGGTGGCGGCAGAGTACATCGGCACGATATTCGAGCGTCTCAACGCGCACAGCATCATGGCGAGCGCCGAAGCGGAACGCGGGCAGGAACTTTGGGTCAGCCTGATCGAGCGGCTGCCCTTGTCGGCGTTGTTGATCGATCCCAATACCATGCGGGTGATCGCTGCCAGCGAGTTCGCAGTCACATATTTGCAGGGCGGGGAGGTGCCGCTCGAAGGCCGCAAGCTGTTCGAAGCGCTGAAGTTCTCCTATCCCGATATCATCCATGAACTCATCACGGGTTCGGGCGGCGGATCGCCTATGACCGTGCTCCGAGTCGCAGACCAGCTGCGGCTGACGCAGGTACGAGTGCTGCACGTCGCGCACAAGGGGCGTCGCTTGGGGCTTCTGACGATCGAGGATGCGACGGAGATTTTTTGCTTGAGAGCGGCGCTGGATGCCTCCGAGTATGCCGCACTGGTGGTCGATGCCCGCGGACGGGTTCTGGCTTTCAACAAGCTTGCAGCGGGACTCTTTGGCCGCGCGGAAATCGGCATGGATGCAGCTCAATTGCTGTCACAACCGGCGGCCGGCCCGCGCATGTGGGAGCCCGGATTGACCGGGCGGCGCAAGATGCACATCGAAATCGGTCCGCGAATCTATCAGGTCACTAGTTCCGCAATTTTGTTGGCGGGCGAGGAGGAATCTGTTTTCACGATGTCATTTCTGCCCGTTGCGAAGGACGGCGCCGACGATCCGTACGGCACGAACTCGGCCGCGATCACGGGTACCATGAGGCAGTTGCGATGAGATCGGGCGCTGCGGTGAGAACTAAAATCCTGAGCATCGCGGCAGCGGCCGCTCTGCTCGCGCCCTGGACGGCGATGGGTGATAGCTCGACCGCGGACGATCGGATTGCAGTCAGCGCCGACGGATCCACACTTACGGGAACCAATGGCGGCGCGGGCGCATCTCTCGGTTGGCTGCATAACTTTGATGCCGCTTCGCTCGCTGGAGTTGCGGTCGAGTACCAAGACCTCTCCACGGCGCGCTGGACCTTCGGCTCGGTCAACGGCTCTCTGACTCGTGGTCCGGATGATCAGCGCTACAGCGTCTACGGCGAAGCGCACGAGGGCGCCGGCGACGATGGCCCGCGTGCCTTTCGTTACGCGATCGAGTCAGCCGGAGTGATCGGCACCTATTTCCGTCGACTGTCCGCGCAACTGGAAGATCGGGAAATCAATGTGGATAACATCCATGGAAATCTACCCAAGGCCGGACTCTCCTATCTATGGGGTCCCCACCTTCTGACCTCGGCGTCGTACTCGTACTCTGTGAGCGGCAATCTCGGAACGCGTCTGACGACCGCAAGAATTGACGAATATAACGCTTCGGTGAATTTTCTCGCAGGTATCGCGTTCGGCCAGGCCTCGCCGATCGTCGTTGGCACGGTATCCAACCTACCGGTCATCCTCGCTCAAGCACACAAGCTCAAGGAGGGGTACGTGGGCATGTCCAAGGACTTGCCGCACCTGCGCAGCGGAGTCACCTTTGTCGCCGACTACCAGGATCTGTCGGGCTTCAAGCGTATCACCCTTACGCTCAGCTACATTTTCCATGTCGGCCACACGGGTACGGCGAAGTGACGAACTCGATCCGGCAACGCAACTTCGAATGGTTGCCCACAGTGGTCGTGCTGGCCGTCGTGCTGCTTGCCGGCTCGCGCCTGATCTACCTCAGCGTGCAGCATCACGCCGCCGTAGCGCGCGAAAGAGCGGCTATCGTTGCGGGCGCTTTCGTCAAGAAGATAGAACCGCCGCTGCAAAAGCTGGCTGCTCTCGCAGCTCGGCAGGCTGCGCAGGTGCCGTCGAGCGAGAATGTGGCCGAGTCGCTCGAGTCGCTCCCGCCTGCAGCCAACACGTTTTGGATGACGGCCGACGATAAGGTGCTGAGTTCGCGGCCGCAGGAGGCTGCCTCGGCAAGCGGAATCGCAAGCGAATGGCAGTCAGCGGAGTCTGCCCGCGCAGCGCCCGCCTCCGCAGTGCTGGGTCCGCTGCGCCTTGGCAGCCAGTGGTTCGTTGCCGCACGTTCTCCGCTGCCCCAATCTCAGGGCTGGTCCGTTGCCTTCGCAGACTTGGATGAGTTGATCGCCGACAGCCACCTCGCCCGGCTGGTCGACATGGGGTACGACTTCGAGCTGTCTCAAGTCGAGCCGCGCAGTGCCCGATCGCGCAGCTTCGTCGGCTCGAGCACCGAACTCTTGGCCGACGCAATCGGCGCCACGATACGTCTTCCGACGGCGGCTGCCATTCCTGGGAGTTATCTGCAGGTGGCGATCCGCCCGCGCACCGGCTGGTACCCGGCCACCCTGCTTGCGTCGGAAATCGGGTTGCTGGCGTTTCTGGCGTGGCTCTTGGCCTTTGGAACTCACGATTTGAACCACGCACTGCAGCGCTCGCGCGCGGCCTTGGCGGGCGCACGGCGTCGCCTGCGCGCGATCAATCAACAGCTCGCGGGAGAAATGCAGCTGCGGGTGACTCTACAGCAGACCTTTGACCACGCACGCTTTCACGACGCATTCACAGGATTGCCGAACCGGCGCTATTTCATGGATCAACTCGACCGGGCGCTGCGTGATATCCGCACGAAGCGGCGCCAGCGCATCGCGGTCATCATGGTGGACATCGCACGATTCGCGCTCATCAACGACACGCTGGGTCACACGGCGGGCGATGAGCTGATGGTCCAAGCTGCGCGCCGCTTCGAGAAATCAACCTCGGCATTCGAGTGCGTACTCGCGCGTTGGGGTGGAGATCAGTTCGCTCTGTTGATGCTGGATGCCGCTTCTGCGGAAGCGGCGCTGAATATGGCGAGTCTCTTGCAAGAGGAATTACGGTCACCCATTGAGCTGCGCCGGCATCGACTCGTCGTCGCCGCCAATATCGGAATCACATGTGTGGATTCCGGCCAACAGCGCGCGGAGGATGTAGTGCGAGAAGCGGACATCGCGCTGACGGTGGCCAAGCACCATGAGACTACGAAGATTGTTGCCTACGCGCCCAATATGGCGGGACAGGCAGCCAATCTCGTGAGTCTAGAGGCGGACTTGCACCTCGCACTGGAAAAACACGAGCTGCGTCTATTGTTCCAGCCCATAGTGGATCTGCGCACCTACAGAATGGTGGGCGCCGAGGCTCTTTTGCGCTGGCGCCATCCGGTCGAAAGCATGCTCGCGCCTGATAAATTTCTGCGCATCGCCGAAGATGCCGGGCTGATGGTGCCGATCACCCGCTGGATCATTCTCAGAGTGGTCAAGCTTGCTGGAGAATGGGTCCGGCGATTACCCGCCAACGAGAAGTTCTACATCAGCATCAATCTTTCCCCGATGGCGGTGCGAGATCCGGGATTGAGTGATTTCGTTGCGACGCTTCTACAGGAGACTCAGTTGCCGCCGTCGCTGCTGAAGTTCGAGCTCACTGAGGCGGCGCTCATCAGCAATGTCGGGGCGGCGCGCGAGAGCCTCGAGCGGTTGCACGCCATGGGCGTTCAGTTGATGCTGGATGATTTTGGGACCGGCTACTCGTCATTAAGCTATCTACAGCTTTTTCCGTTCGACTTCGTGAAGATCGATCGGCCCTTTGTGAACCTCACGAGTGCCGATCGCGCCAACACCGGCATGATGGCCGCCATGGTACAGATGGCCGGCAGCCTAAATCTTACGGCGATTGCTGAGATTATCGAGACCGAGGCGGCTGCCAAGGCGCTGCAGGAAATGGGCTGCGACTTCGGGCAGGGGTATTACTTCAGCGAACCGCTCGAGGCGGAGCGGGCGCTGCAGCGGCTGCGCAGCCAACAGCCGTTTCAGCCCACTCAGGCGAGTTCAGAAACCGCGGTGGTTCGTCCTCTGGACGAAGATTCTTCGCCGACGAGTATGCTGCCGGTCCCGGGCGGCTCGTTCGAGTTTCCCGAGGGAGATGAAGAGCCTGGATAATTTGATATTCATGCCTTCTGGAGGCAACTATGAAGAATCTCAAGGTCGCTGCCTCGGTCGTCAATCTGGCCATCGTCGTTGCTTGCGGCATTTCGTGCAGCAGTGTCCCCCCGCCTCCCGCCGGGGCCGTCGGACATGCAATGCTGGCCCCACACCTTCCTAGCGCCGTGGCTAACGGCAAAGCTGCGATGACGGGTGCAGTTAGCCCGCAGCAGCGTCTCAATCTTGCAATCCATCTGCCGCTGCGCAATCAGGCTGAACTGACCCAATTATTGCACGACCTCTACGACCCGAAGAGCCCAAACTTTCACAAATACCTGAGTGTGTCCGGGTTCACCAAGCGCTTTGCCGTGACGGCCGCGGACTACAACGCGGTGGTGGCCTGGGCAAAGGCGAACGGCCTTGCCGTGACTGCCAAGACGCCGAACCGGCGGTTGCTCGCTGTCCAGGGCTCGGTGGCCACGGTCGACCGGGCCTTCCACGTAAAAGTAAACTATTACCGGAGTCCGACCGCAGCGCGAACCTTTTATTCACCTGATCGCGAGCCCACCGTCGTCGGACTGAGTGTGCCGCTGCTACAGATCACCGGTATGAACAACTATGTTCTGCCGCAATCGATGCTGCGGCACAGGGCGGTGGAGAGCGTCACCGGATCGGTGAGCGTCACCGGTTCCGGACCCGCCGGCGAGTATCTGCCGAGTGACATGCGTGCGGCCTACTACGGTAACGGTGCACTCACCGGCGCGGGCCAAACGATCGGCATCTTTTCGTTTGACGGATATCTCGCAAGCGACGTACAGCTTTACTACTCAAAGACGGGCATGTCTTCGAACGTACCGATCAAGAATGTATTGGTTGACGGATTCAGCGGCGCCTGCACCGCGGTGAGCTCGCCCACGAGTTCTTCCTGTGATGACGGCGAGCAGGTGCTGGATATCGTGAATGCGATCGGAATGGCCCCGGGGATCAAGCAGATTCTTTTCTATGAAGGCTCGAGCAACACCGAGATCCTCAATCAAATGGCGACCGACAATGTTGCCAAGGTGCTCAGTTCCTCCTGGGGCTGGAATCCGGCGGATGCAGCGAGTGACGACCCGATATTCCAGGAGTTTGCAGCACAGGGCCAGTCTTTCGTCAGTGCGAGCGGCGACGACGGCGAGTTCAATAGCTCGACCTATTCCTTCCCCGGAGTGGATCCGTACATCACCCAGGTTGGTGGCACGGACTTGACGACGACGGGCCGGGGCGGCGCATGGTCAGCGGAGACCGCGTGGCCGCAAAGCGGCGGTGGCTATGTCAGCGGCACGCCGATTCCCAGTTGGCAGCAACTCCCCGGCGTGGTCAATTCGTCGAATCTGGGCTCGACCACCTTGCGCAACTCCCCCGATGTGGCGGCGGAAGCGAATTTCGACAATCCCACCGTCGTCAATGGCAGCTTCGTGACCGGCTACGGCGGCACGAGCTTCGCCACGCCGCGCTGGGCAGGTTTTTTGGCCTTGGTCAATCAGCAGTCCGTGGCGAACGGAAAGGGCACCGTGGGGTTCATCAATCCCGCGCTCTACAACCTCGGTATCAGCCCCAGTTACTCGGGCGGATTCCACGACATCACCAGTGGCAGCAACCCTCCCACGACTGGGGACGGCAGCGGCTTCAACGCTGTCCCTGGCTACGACCTGGTGACCGGTTGGGGTAGCCCTGCCGGAGTCGGTTTGATCAATCAGCTCGCAGGTACCAGTGCGAGCCAGCGAATGCCGACCACCCGATGACAGAAGGCACCATGCACGGCAAACATGGACGGCTCGCTGCATTCGTCTCAGCGACTCTGTTCGGTGCCGCTGCCGCGCATGCGGCGCCGCCGTCGCTCGATGTGGCTGCTGCGGACAATGCGTTCGGCTTCCGCTTACTCAACGCAGTCCAAAAGACCATCCCCAGCGGCAACGTCGTTCTCTCGCCGGTCAGTGCGGCTCTGAATCTATCGATGGTTCTCAACGGCGCAGGCGGTGAAACAAGACAGGAGATGCTGTCCGCACTATCGCTCAGTGGGTCGGAGCTCAGTGCAATCAACGAGGCCAACGCGCAGCTGATCAAAGTCATTCGCACACCGGCCGACAGCATCACGCTGTCAGTAGCGGATTCGTTGTGGGTCGACAGTCGTCACGTGACACTTCGCCCCGATTATGTAAAGCAGATGCAAGCGAGGTACGACGCCGAAATGGCCGATCTTGATTTTTCCAACCCAAGTGCCGCGACTCGGATCAACAACTGGGCGTCCAAAGAAACGAACGGCAGGATTTCCAAGGTCATCGACCGGATCGACCCGACCGATCTCTTGCTGCTCCTTAACGCGGTGTATTTCAAAGGGCAGTGGACACACAAGTTCGACAAGGCGGAGACGCAGCAGCGCGACTTTACGCTTGCCAGCGGTGCCGTCAAACAAGTGTCGCGCATGGCGCAATCGGGACGCTTCGACTACTTCGAAGCGCCGCAGATGCAGGCGATCCGCCTCTCGTTCGGCGACGGGGCGCTCGCTATGGAGGTCTTCTTGCCGGCGAAATCATCGAGCTTAGGCGCGTTGGAAGCGGAGCTTACAGCCGAGCATTGGACGAGCTGGCAAGCTCAATATGCGCCGCGCTCCGGGACGATTGAGCTGCCGCGCTTCGAGCTGAAATCCAACTATCGCCTGAATGAACCGTTGCGAGCCCTCGGTATGACACGCGCTTTCCAGCCGGATGTTGCGCAATTAACGGACATGTTTTCATCGGCGCCGGGTCAACTCCGTACCGGGCACTTCTTCATTTCGTCAGTGCTTCAATCGACCTACTGGAAAGTGGACGAGGAAGGCTCAGAAGCCGCGGCCGTTACGACGACCGGTATAAGGGCCGCCGCAGTCGCGCGCCCGGTGCAACCGTTTCGGATGATCGTCGACCGGCCGTTTTTCTGTGCGATCGAAGACCGGCGCAGCGGCGCGCTACTGTTCATCGGGGCCATCTACGATCCAGCGCCCTGACGGCACATCGCAATTGCCTTTCGCAAGAACCGGTCGCATAGTAGGTGCATCTGGCACGACAACTGGTAAGTGTCGAGACTAAAACAGGAAATCCTGAATGTTAGATTCCGCCGAACCGAGGATCAACTATCTACTGGCCGCGCTGCCGGATTCCGAGTGGGGGCGATGGCAACCGCAACTTGAGAAGGTTGAAATGCCATTAGGCCAGGTTTTATACGAACCAGGTAACACGCTGGCCCACGTGTACTTTCCAACCACATCCATCGTCTCGCTACTTTACGTAATGGAAAACGGCGCTTCGGCCGAGATTGCTGTGGTCGGCAATGAGGGGCTCGTGGGGATCTCTCTATTTATGGGGGGCGAATCGACTCCGAGCCGAGCAGTGGTACAGAGTGCCGGACACGGTTTACGATTGAAAGCACAGTTGATGAAAAGTGAGTTCGAACGCGCCGGACCCGTACTGCATCTGTTGTTGCGCTACACTCAGGCGTTGATAACGCAAATGGCGCAAACGGCTGCATGCAACCGCCACCATACGCTCGACCAGCAATTGTGCCGATGGCTGTTGCTAAGTCTGGATCGTTTGCGAACCAATGAGCTCGCGATGACGCAGGAATTGATCGCCAACATGCTGGGGGTTCGCCGTGAGGGCGTCACGGAAGCGGCCCTGAAGTTACAACAGGCCGGGTTGATCAGTTACGCGCGCGGCCGCATTACGGTGCTTGACCGTGCGGGGTTAGAGGCGCGCACTTGCGAATGTTATGCAGTCGTCAAACGCGAGTACGATCGCTTGCTTCCCGAAAAGTTGGCGACATAGCGACTATGCGCCCATCCACCAGCAGCCTACCCAGGCTTCGCAGATATGTTAACTGACGTGTTCCTCGAATTGGCTCCCAAATTTTCGATAAAGAGCTTTGGCGAGTGGGTCGTATCCAAAAAAAGCGACGGCTTCATCCGTCCATGTCAGCGGCCGCGTGTGTGCGAGATCGCGCGCGCTTCTTAGCAGCTGCGACGGCACCGAAGATGGGGAAGGGTCAAATACTTCTGCCTCGTGAGCATCCTGCTCTTCCTCTAACACTCTCCGGGTGACCTTTGAGAACACATACTTTCCACCATTCGTCTCGTAAATTCGATACTCCTGCCACTGTCCCTTGGGTGCTGTGGACGGCGCTGCGGAGGCGAGCAGCGTTCCGGTAAATGCTAGATCCGCTTTGCCGTCTCTGGTGACAATTTGCTCTTTCTGAACCCCGACGTCATGGTCGTCATCGAGGACGGGTAGACGGCTCTGCATTTTAATTTTGGCCTCCGAGAGTTCCTTGCGCGGAGAGTTCTCCTTGTCCTTGGTCGATAAATCCTTGCGCGGTGACCTTGGCTCCTGATCGCGAATTGTCTCACCACGTACCAACACCGTGGCTTGATGACGCGTCGCATCGTCCGAGGTTCCATGGTCGCCGGCGGTTTCGCTATCTCGCCTAGCGTCGGACGGCTGCCGGCCTCTGCTTACCTGCGGCTCAGAGATTTCATTAGGACGTTCAGAACTCATTAAAATTACCTCGCTGCCACGCGGTGGAAAACTTAAGCTTGGGCCTAAGACATACCGAAATCAGCCAGAAATCAGCGCTGCCAGTCGTAAGCGCATGCTCACAGGGCTCGTTAATCACACCCCGCTACCAAGTTAAAAGGTCTCCTTTAAAATCAATTGTTTACAAGCTCAAGCTCGACTAAACATTCCCATGGGGCGATACCATACTTGGGGGTCCACATTTGCAGGCATACCCACTTTCAGGCAGAACGCGCTCTAATGTTGAGGGAATACTCGACTTGGGTTGAATCGTCGTGGGCGCACCTGACAATCGGAGTTTTGTTGCGAGCATGGCCGCGCGTTATGGGCGTCGGTTACAGCGGTTTCTGTCGGTACGGCTACGCAACGCCGCTGACGTCCCGGACCTGGCCCAAGAAGTATTCTTGCGCTTATTGCGCGTCGATGGCTCGGAAAATATTCGCAGTCCGGAAGCCTATCTTTTCACCGTTGCCAGCCACGTAATTCACCAACATGCGGTGCGGCGCTCGAGCGAACCAGTCTCGATCGATATTTCAGAGGTCTTTTCTGAGCTTAGGACCTCCTCGCACGACGATCCGCCTGATCAGGTTGCTCACGCACAGCGGCTCGATGAACTTGAACGAATCCTCGCGCACCTGCCCGCGCGCGTGGCGGCTGCACTCGTTCTGCATCGAGTGGCAGGCTATTCTGTGCAGGAGGTGGGAGACCAGTTAGGCGTATCGCGAGAGACCGCCAAAAAATATCTCGCTCGCGCCGTGGAGCACTGCCGCAATCTACGGGCGACCGCGAGCTCAACGACACTATGAAGCTCAAGACTTCGAGCGGCAAGACTCATCTAACCGGCGGGAAGCTCCATCCGGCCATTGTTGCCGAGGCATCGGCTTGGTTTGTCGAATTCCGTGCCGGCGACGTGAGCGGCGGGGCGCGCGTACGTTTCATTGAATGGTTGCGGCGTTCGCCGGAACACATCCAAGCGTATCTCGAGATATCCGGCGCGTGGGCGGAGCTCCCGACGATGGATCTCCAGGGCAAGATCGACATTGCTTCCCTCATCACTCGCGCTCGGGAGGAGAGCGATGTCATTGCAATATCTCCCGGGACCCTCAATGCGCCCAATCCACAGATCCCAGCAGCTCCGCCGCTGCAATGGCAATGGCGGTCGCGTCCGGTGGTGCTTGGCGCGGCTGCTCTCATCCTGCTCGCTTCCTTGATAGTTCGATTTTGGAGCGGTGGGGACTACACCGGCGCTTACTCCACGGGGATCGGTGAACAGCGAACCATTCAGCTTGCGGACGGATCGGCGGTCGAGCTCAACGCGTTATCGAGAGTTGAGTTTCATTTAACAACTCATCAGCGTGACGTGACGCTCCTCGAAGGGCAAGCGTTTTTTCGTGTTGCCAAGGATAAGCAACGCCCCTTCGTGGTGCGCGCGGGCGATGCTCAAGTACGCGCTGTTGGAACCGAATTTGACGTCTATAGGAAGCAGACCGCGACGGTCGTGACGGTCGTCGAAGGGCGGGTAGAGACCTATGACGAATCAGGCGGCGCGAGCGCAGCAGCGATTGTGCTGTCCGCCGGTGAGCAAGTCACCGTCTCCCCACATACTGTGACCAAGCCGACACAGACTGACACTTCGGTCGCAACCGCCTGGGTGCAGAAGCATCTCATTTTTGAAGAAACGCCCCTGAGCGAAGTTGCCGAAGAATTCAATCGGTATAGCCGGCGACCGTTGACGATCAGCGATCCCGAATTGCAGAAGATCAAAATTAGCGGTGTATATTCCTCGACCGATCCGGCATCGCTCATTAACTTCTTGCGCAGTCAGTCTTCAATCCAAGTCATCGAAACGGAGAAACAAGTGCGCGTCGTGCATCGCGACGCACACTGAACATACCCATTTATTGTGTGACAACGCTCTACTGTTATCAGAGCTTGCGGCCATGTCGGCCGGCTGGCGTTAACAACCTCTTAAGAGGTGCGGGAGCGTTTATGCGTATTGCGGTTATCGCAACTGCTATTTGCGTTTCTCTCGTTGGCCTTTCAATCGCAGACAATGCGGATGCCGCGATTCGAAAACCCACTCATATCGCGGCACAAAGTCTGGGGCCTGCGCTCAAGCAGCTCGCGCAAAGCCGGGGCTTGCAAGTGCTGTACTTATCCAACACCGTTCGCGGTGTCGGGACACACGGTGTGAACGGAGATATCACCGCCGACGAGGCCTTCGATCAATTGCTCCTAGGAACAGGCTTAACGTATCGATATCTGGACGAAAACACGGTGACCGTTGTTCCTTTGAACGCTCTCGCGCCGGCGGACGGGGCGGGGGTCTCGTTGCAGACTCTTCGCGACGATACCCGCACTGCGAATGTGTCGAAGGAAACACAAAGCCCAGCTTCCGGAAGCTACTTGCTTGCTCAGGCGGGCGCGACCTCCGTGCAACAACAGATCCCCGCAGCGCAGGCAGAACCGGAACCGCTGCATGAAATCGTCGTCACGGGGTCCCGCATCGCGGCTCCGAATGAAGTCAGTACAAGCCCGATCGTATCGCTCTCTTCTAAATCCATTCAGGTGTCCGGGAAGACCGATATCACCGATATCATTAGCCAGCTTCCGCAAATATTCACGAACGATCTGGGTCAGGATCTCGGCAACGGCACGTCCGGCTTGACCACCGCTGGTGGCGTCGCCACGGCTGACTTGCGCGGGCTCGGCCCGGGGCGCACGTTGGTGCTTATCGACGGGCGCCGCCTCGGAGTCGGTTCCCCGAACACGGCGATCGCGCAGCCTGCGCCCGACCTTGACCAGATTCCTGCCGGACTGGTCGATCGTGTCGAAGTCGTCACGGGCGGCGCATCCGCGGCTTACGGATCGGATGCTATTGCCGGCGTCGTGAATTTCATCATGAAGCGAAACTTCGAAGGGTTCCAGGTGGACGGGCAAGTCGGCGAGAACTGGCACGACAACCACGACAAGTTCGTGGAGGGCTTGGTCCAACAGTTCGGCTACACGCCGCCCACGGGTACGGCCCAGGATGGGCGCAACCGCACTTTCGATATGCTGATGGGCACGAACTTTGCGGATGGGAAAGGCAACATCACGGCGTACTTCAGTTATCGGCACGCCGATCCGGTCGCGAGCAGTGACCGCGATTTCGGTGCCTGTCAGATATTTCCGACGTTCGCCAACAACGGCACCGTCAATGGTCTTGCGTGCAGCGGTTCTTCAAACTCGAATTATTTCCAACCACAGGCAGGCCCCAATGCGCAAACCGCATACAGCGTGAACGGACATAATTTTGTCCCGTTCGGGTCGGTCGCGACGACACCGCCCGCGTTCTACAATTCCCAGCCATACATCTACATGACACGCGAGGACGACCGCTACAACGCCGCATTCATGGCACACGAAGACATTACCGATTACTTCAAGCCGTACTCTGAGTTCTTCTTCATGGACGACAAGACTGCCCAGCAGGTCGCCCCTGCGGCGCTCTTCAGAAACGCCAATCCACTCGATCCAACGGGGGCAGGCAACTACTTTATCAATTGCAGCAATCCGTTGTTGAGCGCGCAGGAGCAAGGCATCCTCTGCACACCCGCCCAGATCGCGGCCGATACGTCGACGCCGGGGTCGGTAACCGTGCCGGTGACCATCGGCCGCCGTAACATCGAGGGCGGCAGCCGCCTCACCAATTTCGAGCATACCAACTACCGTGCGGTCGTGGGCACCACGGGCGAATTTGCGGACGCCTGGAGCTATGACGTCTATGGACAGTATTTTTACACCTCGTTCTACGACTCCAACCAGAACTACCTGAATTTCCAGAGCATCGCCAACGCGCTGCTGGTGACGGGCACGGCGGCGAACCCAACCTGCATTGGCGCTCCCAGGGGCTGCGTGCCGTATAACATTTTCTCAGATGGGGGGGTCACGGCGCAGCAGCTCAGCTACCTGTATGAGTTGGGCACCGCGAATGGAGCTTCGACGTTGAGGACGTTACATGCCGATGTGACCGGAAAACTCGGCAACTATGGAATCCAATCACCGCTCGCCACCGAGGGTGTCGGTGTGAACATCGGGTTCGAGCACCGCAGCGACCATGAATATTTGCTGCCGGATTCTGCCGAGGAAAGTCAACTATTGTCCGGATTCGGCAGCGCTGTCGCGCCGATCGACAACACTATCTCGGTCGCGGAGGAGTTCATCGAGCTCCGCGCGCCGCTGGTACAGGACCGGGCGGCCGTCAAAGACCTGCTGGTTGATACCGGCTACCGTCGATCGGATTATTCCACCGCCGGTGTGACCAATACTTATAAGTTTGAGGTGCAATACGCCCCGATTGCCGACTATCGGATACGCGCGTCTTATGATCGAGCGATCCGCGCACCGAGCGTCGCCGAGTCATTCATCCCGCCGATTGTGGGAATCACTACAGTGGGTGGCGACCCCTGCGCCCCGCCGATCACGTTCTCCCTGCAGCAGTGTGAACGCACGGGTGTAACAGCTGCGCAATATGCCAGCGGATCTATTCCACAAGGCGTGGCCTCGCAGTTGTCGGAAGAGACGAGCGGCAATCCGGCCCTCAAGCCGGAGCAGGCGGATACCTACACGTTCGGCGTGAACTTCGCGCCGAGCGCCATTCCGCATTTGACCGGCAGCATTGACTACTACCACATCCAGATAAAGGACGAGATTGGGGTGATTCCGTACCTCGTCGTTTTGTCCGATTGCGCCAATACCGGGAATCCGCTGTATTGCAGTCAGATTGTGCGCCAGCCCACGAACGGCAGCTTGACCGGCAATTCCGTCGCTGGCGGCGGCTATGTCATCCAGAAAAACTACAATCTGGGTACGGCAGTGAACAGTGGTGTCGATGTGCAGATGAACTATCATCTCGACCTGCCGCCGGGCTTTGGTGGCGTGTCGTTCGCGCTGAACGGTAGCTACTTACTGCACAATGAGACGCAACCTTTGCCGGGAGCGCACACCTATGATTGCGCTGGGTTGTTCGGCGCGACATGTGAGACAGTCAATCCACGCTGGCACCACCTATTCCGCACAACGTGGGACACTGCTTGGGAGGTGTCGGCGTCCCTGACGTGGCGTTACATCGGCAAAGTCGAAGAGGATAACAACACCTCCGATCCGACGCTCCAAAACGCTAGTTATGGCGCATACGACTATGCCAATGCAAGAATTCCGGCGTTCAACTATCTAGATCTTGAGGTCACCTGGAACGTCAATCGCATTCTACAAATCCGCGCCGGCGCCAATAATATATTGGACAAGGATCCGCCGGTTGTGAACACGTTTGTTGTGGCTGGCGGCGCGGCGAACACCTACAGTACCTACGACATGTTCGGTCGCCAACTATTTTTGGCATTTACGGCAAAACTCTAACCGAGGGGCGCAATCCGCTCCGACGCATCGACCGGCGTGGCGAAGTCGGTGCCTACCGTGCAGTGGCCTCAATCTTGTCGTTCCACCAGCCTCCACCCAACGCGGTCAGGAGACTTGCGCTGTCGGTGAACTGCTGTACTCGAGCGCTGACATAGCTGAGCCGGGCTTGCGCGTAGGTGCGCTCCGCTACGATCAAGTTCAACACGGTGGTCGTGCCCACCGAGTAGCTTTGCTGCTGCAGCTTCAGGGCCTCAAAGGCGACGTCCATCGAGTGTCGATCGACGCTTAGGATCTGCGCATCGTACTGCAATGCCCATAGATCGTCGGCAACCTGCCCGAGCGCGTCGAGTACCACTGCCTGATAAGTGGCGGCCTCGGCCTTGAAGGCATCGCGCGCAGCACGCACTTGTGCGCGCAACGCTCCGCCCTTGAATATCGGCTGCGTCAAAGTACCTCCGGCCGCCCAGAGCGTGTCGAACTGATGAAACAGATCAGCCGCGCGCAGGGCCTCTCGACTAATGGAAGCCGACAAGCTGATATCCGGAAACTGCTGAGCGACCGCCACGCCGATCGCTGCGCTCGCGGCGTGAAGTTGCATCTCGGCGGCAAGAACATCCGGACGCTGCCGCACCAGTCGAGCGGGTAGGCTCACGGGAATGTCTCGCGGCGGAGTGAATTGGTCGATGTCGAATGGCTGCACCTGCCACTCGGAGGGCGCGCGGCCCGAAAGCACCGCAAGCGCGTCATAAGCCTGATCGAGTTGCTTGTGCAAGGATGGCAATTGGGTCAGATCGGCGGCCAGCTGGCTGTCGGCCGTGAGCACATCGCTGCGCGGCACGATACCCACGTCAAATGCGCGTTGCGATAGCGCAAGATTCTTGCGATCGCTTGCAATCAACTCCTCAGTGGTTGTGATTTGGAGTCGAGTCGACGCAATTGTCAGCACTTCATTTACGATGCTGCCGGTAAGAGTTAGATATGCGGCCGCGAGCTCATTGCGCTGGAAGTCCGCGAGCGCTTGCTGTTGCTCGACGGCGCGGCGCGTGCCGCCAAAAATATCCAGGTTGTAGCTTGTGGACAGACCGATGCTGTAGAGATTCGCAGTGGCGCCGGTGCCGGGCGCTCGAAGCGCCCCCGTGCCCGCTCGTTGTGCGCCGGCGGTGGCACTCACGCTGGGTAGAAGCGCGCCACGCGCCACAATTACCTCTTCGCGAGCCTCCGCCAGAGTCGCGTTCGCCGCCACCAGCGTGGGGCTTGCGGCAATCGCGGTACGAACTACCTCGTCCAGCTGTGGGGAGTGAAACAG
>Ga0224547_1000014_pt1 | contig 46294 bp, 41 predicted proteins | sample 714P21014metaG_FD_179908 | JGI IMG/M metagenome (GOLD analysis project Ga0224547, IMG submission 179908) | Peat soil microbial communities from Stordalen Mire, Sweden - 717 P2 10-14 | ecosystem: Environmental > Terrestrial > Soil > Wetlands > Peat | place: Sweden: Norrbotten County, Stordalen...
TCGAGCCGCTTCAGCGGTTTGCAGATCAGTTTGAAATCTTTCGGGTCCTTCAGGGTTGGATTCTGCGGTGCCGTCAGGCCATTGGCGCGCTCAATGAGGGCCGCATAGCGAAGCCGCCTGCCGCTGGTATCGTGGAACGCAGTGCTGCTGTCGGTGCGAATGTCGGCCGGGTCCACCTTCCAGATCTGCCCAGCTGCCTGGACCAACATGGCGCGCCCGCCGGCTGCGGCCTTGCGCAAAGGCATCCAAAATGCCCGGACAGAATTGGAATTCCCGGTAACCTGAAGGCCGAAAGTTGGGTTGGCATAGAGCTTATCGTTGGGCGGCGCCGCTTCCACCACAACCTGATCGAAAGCCGCATCCAGCTCCTCCGCCAAGATCATCGCGATCGCCGTGTAAATCCCTTGTCCCATCTCCACCTGCGGCATGATCAGAGTGATCTTGCCCTTAGCGTCGATACGAATGAAGGCGTTGGGAGCGAACACCGCTTTCTCGCCGATGGCCACTGCGGCATCTGCCGACGGCACGTGAAAGCCGATCAACAACGCGCCGCCCAAGCTTAAACTCGCTTCGAGAAACGCGCGCCGCGTCACCGCTTCCACAGCGGGATTCGGCCGCGCTGCTGCGATTTTGGTCATCGATGTCTCCCTTAAACCGCCTGCGCCGCTTTTTTGATCGCCTCGCGAATACGTACGTAGGTGCCGCATCGACAGATGTTGCCGGCCATCGCCGCGTCGATATCGGCATCACTGGGATGCGGAGTTGCGCTCAGCAGCGCACTCGCCGACATGATCTGCCCTGACTGACAGTAGCCGCACTGAATGACTTCTACGTCGAGCCAGGCCTTTTGCACTCGACTTCCCGTAAGCGAGCTGCCGACGCCCTCGATCGTGGTGATGTTTCTCTGGCCAATGTTGCCGATGGACAAAACGCACGATCGCACCGCAACGCCGTCCAGATGTACGGTGCAGGCACCGCACTGTGCGATGCCGCAGCCAAACTTGGTGCCTGTCATTCCCAGTAGATCTCGAAGCGCCCATAGCAAGGGCACATCAGGAGGTGCGTCCACGGTCTTCGATTCGCCGTTTATTTTTAGCGTGATCATAAATTCCCCTCAAAGACCACCCAACAATTGTAGCCCCGCCAGGGACGGACCCGCAATTCCGGGATTTTTCGATCTTTTTACACACGCAGTCGCGAAAGCAACGGCTTTTTTACGGCCTCCCCAACTATCGTGATGGCCATGAGCAACTCGTCACGCCGCTTCCGACAAGTCATTCTGGGGCTGGTCGTCCTGGCAGCCGTCGGGCATGCCAATCTCGCGGCCGATCTGACCGGCAGAGCGCCCAACACATCCGGCATGACGCGGCTCGGGCGCGATTTGCTGCGCAAGGCGGCTGAACCCTGTGGTCCCCGCCATTTTTACTCCATTTTTACGGCGCGCTCTCTAGAGTGAGCGCCGCCAAATCTGCGCCGTGCTGGGGCGCATTGGTTGAACCGTGGAAAGAGGAATAAGAAGGAAATGGCGATGATGAAAGCGAAAAACGCTCTGAAAGCCTTGGTCTTGTCGATCATCTCAATCGTGGTTGTAGCGCCGCTCGCTTCCGCGGACGAGTTCAGTGCGCCGAACAACGCGATATCAGCGGGGACGATCGTCGGGATCGTGACCAATGCGGCGAAGATTCCCGTCGCCGGGGCGACCGTGACAGCCGTGCGCGCGGGCGGCGGCATTCGCTCCACGATATCCGGGAGCGACGGTGTCTACTCGTTTGCTGACGTTGCTCCGGGCTCCTGGTCTCTGACCACGATGGTGGAAGGCTTTCCGGACGTGGTCCTGCCGGCTGTCAATGTGGTCGCCGGCAAACCGGCGCGACGCGACGTCGTCATGAACATTCCCGCAAAGGCAGCGCCGGCGCCCGCGCTTGTGATCGCACCGGCCGCACCTGCGGCACCGGGACCGGTGGCGGTTGCGACCGTGCCCGAGGCACTGCAGGCGCCGGATGCCGCCCCCGAAGTCGACTTGAAGACCCCCTGGGCCGACATCGGCTATGTCGGTTGGATGAACGGCACGTCGCGTGAAAAAGCGCCGGTGTTCGACACGAAATTCTTCACGCCCGAAATCCGCTTGGACGTGAACTACCTGCAAAGCCTGAATCACCCCATCGACCACACCATCGTGGGTTCGACCGAAGAGTTCCGGTCCGGGGAATTTCAGATCGAACAGGTGAGCCTGGGCGGTGATTTCCACTGGGACAACGTGCGAGCCCGCTTTCTGTCGATGTTCGGCATGTTCGCGACTACCACGCCGCGCAATGATGCGAGTTCTGCGGTGGGCCAATGGGACTTGCAAAATGCGTATCGATACTTCTCGGAGGCGAATGCCGGGTATCACTTCGACGTCAACCACGGTCTGAATGTCGACGCGGGTGTTTTCGTGTCGTACATCGGCTTGTTCAGCTACTACAATTTCGATAACTGGACCTACCAACCCTCCTTCGTGTCGTCGAACACGCCCTGGTTCTTCAATGGACTTCGTGTTCAGTGGTGGCCGACACAAAATTTGAAAATTGAGCCCTGGCTCATCAACGGCTGGCAATCCTATGCCAAGTTCAACGGTAAGCCGGGTGTCGGCGGGCAAATATTGTGGATGCCCAACGACTCGTTGAAACTGGTCTTCAACAGCTACTCGGTCGGCCAGGATAATCTGCCCTGCCAAAGCGGTGGTAATGGCGTGGTCGGAACCGTCGATGTAAATTGCCAGCCGCAAAACGGCGGCAACCCCAATGCCGCGGCCGGATCTGCGGTGGGAGCCGGTCCGCCGGTTGACTACTCGAGGGTGAAGCGCATCCATGAGGACGACAGCATTGAAGTGAAATACTACGACGCGCGCGGCATGGGCGGCGCCGGAGTGTCGAAAATGGCCTTCAGTTATACAGTTGATATCGGCTGCGAATACGGCGGCGGCGTTACCTGTACCAACGGTCAAAACAAAGAGAACTTCTTCGGCATGATGCTTTATAACCGCGCCTGGTTTCACGATGACTTGTACGCCCTTACGTTTGGCGGCGGCTTCATGAACAATCCAGGCCGTTATCTGGCCCTCACGCCGCCGATCAATGGCGCGACCGCCGCAAGCGGTTCGCCTTACTTTACGCAGCAGCCTGGACAAAAACTCTATCAATGGGACACGCAGCTCAATCTGCAGTACATGCCCAAGGACTGGATCACCTGGTGGACCGAGGCGACGTTTCGCCATTCGAGCGTGCCGTACTTGTCCGGATCCGGCGGCGTAACGCCTCCCGGCGGCAACAACGGCTCGCCGGCCAGCTGCGTCGGAGGTGGATCCGATCCCAACACGGGCAACTGCAGTGCAGCTGATTGGTTTCCGGATCTTCGCACGCGTGAAGTCGTCGTCGGCGCCGGTGTAATGGTCAAGTTCTAGCGCGTCACTCGATAGAGGAGGCAAGCGGTGGATATCGTTTACGTGTTGATCATCGTCGGATTCCTGCTGTTCACGCTGGCGCTGGTGGCCGGCTGCGCGGCGCTAGAGCGCAAGAAATGACGTGGGCGTATGCGCTGAGCGGCGCCGTCGCGGTTGGGCTGCTCGTCTATTTGGTCGTCGCGCTGTTTCGCGCCGAGGATCTGTAAATGACCGCACAGGCATGGTTGACGATTGGCCTGTTTCTGCTGGTCCTGATTGCGATCGCCTATCCGCTCGCCATTTATATGGCCAGAATCGCGGACGTGGCCGCGATTCGCGGAGTGGCCGGAACCGTGGAGCGATTCCTGTACCGCGTGGCCGGAGTCGATCCGCAAAAGGACATGTCTTGGACGCAGTATGCGATCGCGCTGTTGCTCTTCAATGCGCTCGGCGCGCTCGTGGTCTTTGCGGTACAGCGCCTGCAATTCTGGCTTCCGTTAAATCCTCAAGCCTTCGTCAACGTCTCGCCGGATTCGTCTTTCAATTCGGCCGTGAGCTTCGTGACCAATACGAACTGGCAGGGATACGCCGGCGAATCGACCATGAGCTATTTCACGCAAATGCTCGCACTGGCGGTGCAAAATTTCTTCTCCGCCTCCACCGGTATTGCGGTGGCGTTCGCTTTGATTCGTGGCTTCGCACGCCGCTCAGCCCAGGGAATCGGCAATTTTTGGGTCGATCTGACCCGCAGCACCATCTACGTTTTACTGCCGCTATCAACCATTCTCGCGGTGGTGTTCATGAGTCAAGGCGTCATCCAGAACTTCGATGCCTACAAGCAGGCCACCACTCTGGAAAGCCTCACCTACGCGAACCCGAAACTCGATGCGGATGGCACGCCGCTCAAAGATACCTCAGGTAATCCGGTGACTGAGCCGGCCACCACCCAAACGCAATCCCTGGCGATGGGTCCGGTGGCCTCGCAAGAAGCCATCAAAATGGTGGGTACCAACGGCGGCGGGTTCTTCAACGCGAATTCCTCTCATCCCTTCGAGAACCCGACTCCGCTCAGCAATTTTTTCCAGATGATTGCGATGTTCTTGATTCCAGCGGCCCTATGTTTTGTTTTCGGACGCATGGTCGGGGATTCTCGGCAAGGGTGGGCCGTGCTCGGCGCCATGACGGTGATCTTTCTCTTCATGGCCGTGATCGCAACCTGGGCTGAGCAACAGGGCAATCCCGCCATTGCGGCGCTGGGAGTGGATCAGACCCACAGCGCGCTGCAGGCGGGCGGCAACATGGAAGGCAAGGAGACTCGTTTCGGCATCGTTGCCTCGGCGCTGTTTGCAACGATTACGACATCGGCGTCTTGCGGCGCCATCAACGCCGTGCACGATTCCTTCACGCCCCTGGGAGGCCTCGTTCCGATGTGGCTGATCGAACTCGGGGAAGTGGTTTTCGGCGGCGTGGGTTCCGGTCTTTACGGCATGTTGATCTTTGCCATCATGGCCGTATTCATCGCGGGGCTGATGATAGGACGCACGCCCGAGTATATCGGCAAGAAGATCGAGTCCTTCCAAATGAAAATGACGGCCATCGTTATTCTGGTGACGCCGTTTTTGGTGCTGGTCGGCGCCGCGATCGCGGTCATGTCAGAACCCGGGCGGCTCGGCATTTTCAATCCCGGCGCACACGGGTTCTCGGAAATCTTATATGCGCTGTCCTCGGCTGCCAATAACAATGGGAGTGCTTTCGCGGGCTTGTCTGCCAATACGCCTTTCTACAATTCGCTGCTGGCGGTGGTGATGTGGTTTGGGCGCTTCGCCTTCATCGTACCCGTCCTGGCGATCGCGGGGTCGCTGGCGAAGAAGAAGCGCATCGAACCGACGGCCGGCACGCTGCCGACCCATGGGCTTCTATTCGTCGCACTGCTGGTCGGCACGGTGGTCCTGGTCGGTGCCCTGACCTATGTGCCGGCCCTCGCGCTCGGCCCGGTTATCGAACATCTGCAGCTGTACGCGATTCATTGAAGGAAATTAAAGATCGTGGTCCGTAAATCCTTGCGCCTGTTTGATTCAAAGCTCATCTGGCCGGCGGTTGCCGATTCGTTTCGCAAACTCGCGCCCATGACCCAGCTGCGCAACCCCGTGATGTTCGTGGTGTATGTCGGCAGCATTTTGACCACGATTTTGTTTTTCCAGGCTCTGCGCGGACAGGGCGAGGCGCCCACGGGCTTTATCTTCGCAATTGCTGCGTGGCTGTGGTTCACCGTGTTGTTTGCCAATTTCGCAGAGGCGTTGGCCGAAGGTCGCAGCAGAGCGCAGGCTGCGTCTTTACGGGGCCTGAAGCAAACGACGACCGCGAAAAAATTGCAGGTACCGAAATTCGGATCGAATTGGGTGCCTGTCCCGGCCACGGAACTGCGAAAGGGGGATTTCTTTCTGGTTGAGTTGGGCAACGTCATCCCGGCGGACGGTGAAGTGGTGGAGGGTGTCGCGTCGGTGGATGAAAGTGCAATCACCGGCGAATCGGCTCCCGTCGTGCGCGAATCGGGCGGCGATTTCTCTGCAGTCACAGGCGGCACACGGGTGCTTTCCGACTGGCTGATCGTTCGCGTCAGCGTCGATCCCGGGGAAGCCTTCATCGATCGGATGATCGCGATGGTCGAAGGTGCCAAGCGGCAAAAGACGCCGAATGAAATCGCCTTGACGATTTTGCTCATTGCGCTGACGCTGGTGTTTTTACTGGCAACCGCAACGTTGTTGCCCTTCTCGCTCTTCAGTGTCTCGGTGGCAAAACTAGGCGCGCCGGTCACGATCACGGTATTGGTGGCGCTCTTGGTGTGCCTGATTCCAACCACGATTGGCGGGCTGTTGTCAGCCATCGGCGTCGCGGGCATGAGCCGTATGATGGCCTCCAATGTCATTGCGACATCGGGGCGCGCGGTGGAAGCCGCGGGTGATGTGGATGTGCTGCTCCTCGATAAGACCGGCACCATTACCTTGGGCAATCGACAAGCGGCGGCATTTATACCGGCCGAGGGTGTGACTGAGCAGCAACTCGCCGACGCGGCGCAGTTAAGCTCCCTGGCGGACGAAACGCCGGAGGGCCGCAGCATCGTTGTGCTGGCCAAGCAGCGCTTTAATCTGCGGGAAAGAAATCTAGGGCAGCTCGACGCAACCTTCGTCGCGTTTTCGGCGCAGACGCGAATGAGTGGGGTCAACCTAGGTGCTCGAGAGGTCCGCAAGGGTGCGGCACAAGCGGTGCGCCTGTACATCGAGGCGCAAGGATTTACATTTCCCGCGAAAGTGACCCAATCCGTCGACGAGGTGGCCCGCAAGGGCAGTACTCCGCTTGTCGTGAGCGATGGCGGCCGCGCCTTGGGAGTCGTGGAGCTGAAAGATATCGTCAAGGGCGGAATCAAGGAGCGTTTCGGTGAACTGCGGCGCATGGGCATCCGCACCGTGATGATCACGGGGGATAACCGCTTGACGGCGGCGGCCATTGCGGCCGAAGCGGGCGTGGATGACTTTCTGGCGGAGGCAACTCCTGAAGCCAAATTGAAGCTCATCCGTCAATATCAGACCGAAGGGCGACTGGTGGCCATGACGGGCGATGGCACGAACGATGCGCCGGCGTTGGCCCAAGCGGATGTCGCCGTCGCCATGAACTCCGGCACTCAAGCGGCGAAAGAGGCCGGCAACATGGTCGACCTCGATTCCAATCCCACCAAGCTGATCGAGATTGTCGAAGTGGGTAAGCAACTGTTGATCACACGCGGCTCACTGACGACGTTTTCAATCGCGAACGATGTGGCGAAATACTTCGCCATCATTCCCGCCGCATTCGCGACCACCTATCCTCAGTTGGCCGCGCTCGATGTGATGCGCCTAACCAGCCCGAACTCGGCTATTCTTTCCGCGGTCATCTTCAACGCGCTAATTATCGTCGCGCTGATCCCACTGGCACTGAAGGGTGTCAAGTATCGAGCTTTGGGCGCCGCGGCATTGCTCCGTCGCAATTTGTTGATCTACGGCGTGGGCGGTATCGTGGTACCGTTTGCCGGAATCAAGCTCATTGACATGGCGCTGACGACGCTGCGGCTGGTATAGAGGTAAAGGCAGCTATGAAAACGATGCTACGTCCTTTGTTGGTCTTATTCGCTCTACTGACGGTGCTCACGGGTCTCGTCTATCCGTTGCTCATAACGGGTATTGGGAAAATAGCATTTCCAAACCAGGTTTCAGGCAGCTTAGTGAAGCGGGATGACAAAGTGGTGGGCTCCATGTTGATTTCTCAGTCCTTCCAAGATCCCAAATACTTTTGGGGAAGGTTGTCCGCGACTTCGCCCATGGCGAATAATGCGAGCGCCTCCAGTGGGTCAAACTTCGGACCGACGAATCCTGCATTGATTGATGCAGTCAAGGCGCGGATCGACGCGTTAAAGACGGCTGATCCGGGTAATACGTTGCCCATCCCCGTGGACCTCGTCACGGCCTCTGCCAGCGGGCTTGATCCTGATGTCAGCCCGGCGGCCGCGCTCTATCAAGTGGCGCGCGTGGCGCGAGTGCGACACCTTGATCCGGAAAAATTGCGAGAGAGGGTGCTCGCTCAGGTCAAAGGTCCCCAGTGGGGCATTTTCGGCGAAGCGCGCGTCAACGTATTGATGCTCAACTTGGGGCTAGATGGCGCGCGTTAACGGCTGACCTTGAATACCAGAGCCCCGCGCCCCGATCCTGATCAGCTGCTGGCAAAAGTCCAGCGGCAAGAAGCGCAGTCGCAACGCGGAAAGCTGCGCATCTACTTCGGCTCCTCAGCGGGCGTCGGCAAGACCTACGCCATGTTGGTGGCGGCGAAGAAGCTCAAAGGCGACGGTCGAGATGTCGTGGTGGGTGTGGTCGAGACGCATGGCCGCCCGGAAACCGCGGCGCAGCTCGAAGGTCTTGAAGTCCTGCCGCGCAGGGTGATTGCCTACCGAGGAAATCAGCTTTCCGAATTTGATATCGACGCGGCGCTCAAGCGCCACCCGGCGCTTATTTTGGTGGATGAACTCGCGCATTCCAATGTTCAGGGCGCGCGGCATCCCAAGCGCTGGCAAGATGTGGAGGAGCTGCTGGCTGCCGGAATCGATGTCTTCAGCACTTTAAATGTTCAACATCTGGAGAGTCTGAACGATGTAGTAGGGGGCATTACCCAGGTGCGGGTATGGGAGACCGTGCCGGACACGGTGTTTGACGCGGCCGATGAAGTGGTTTTAGTCGACATCCCTGCGGATGAACTGCTGGCGCGATTGAAAGCCGGCAAGGTGTATGTGGAAGCGCAGGCTGAACATGCCGCGCATAATTTCTTTCGCAAAGGCAATCTCATGGCGCTGCGCGAACTCGCGCTGCGACGCACCGCGGACCGGGTCGAAGGGGATGTGCAAGCCTACCGGGCGGATCGGGCGATTGACTCGGTGTGGAAAACCGACAGCGCGCTGCTCACGTGTGTCGGTCCCGACCCCGGGGCCGAGCGCGTGGTGCGCGCCGCTGCGCGTCTGGCCAGTCAATTGAATGCCGACTGGCATGCCATCTATGTCGAAACTCCCGCATTACAGCGCCTCTCCTCGGCGCGGCGCGAGCGAATTCTGGCGACCTTGAGTTTGGCCCAGGAACTCGGTGCAACCACCGCTGTGATAGCAAACGCACAAGTGGCCGAGAGCGTCGTCGCCTATGCGCGCAGCCACAACTTCTCGAAACTCGTGATTGGCCGCGATCCTGCGAGAAATCTGTGGCCCTGGCAAAGATCCAGCGGGCAAAAACTGGCCTTACTGGCTCCGGACATTGATTTAATCGAGATCGGTCGAGCAGGCCCTGCGCAAAATGAATCTGCGAGAAACGCGGCGTCATTCTCGAGCGATGCGGGCTCTGAACTGAATGATCGGCGAAGCGCGAAAAAGCTGCGCTACCTATGGGCGGCGCTCGCCTGCATGGCGGTAACCGCGGTATCGATGCCGCTCGCCGCGCATTTTGATCGCTCCAACATCGTGGCAATCTTCATCTTGACCGTCGTACTGGTAGGGGTGCGATTAGGAAGGGGGCCCGCGGCGCTTTCCGCTGTCTTGAATGTGGCCGCCTTCGATTTCTTTTTCGTGCCGCCCCGCTTTTCGTTCGCCGTGAGCGACGTGCAGTATTTGCTTACGTTCTTCATCATGCTGGCGGTCGGACTCATTGCCGGGCAGCTCACGGCAGGCTTGCGGTTTCAGGCGCGCGTCGCCTCGCACCGCGAGGAGCGCGCCGGATCTCTTTACGAGATCGCTCGTGACTTATCAGGCGCCATGCAAATCGATCAGGTGATCAAGATCAGCCGCGAATCCATCGAGAGAACCTTTCGCGCAACCGCAGCCATACTGCTGCCAGACCACAGCGCGCAAATCGTCATACCAACACAGGGCGCGAGCCCGATCTCCGCCGACGGTGCGCTCGCGATTGAGATTGGCATTGCCCAATGGGCGTTTGACCGAGGCCAGCCTGCGGGGTTCAGCACCGACACGCTGCCCGGCACCGAGGTTCTTTATATCCCGCTGCGCGCCCCCACCCGTGCCCGCGGCGTGCTCGCCGTGAAAGCCCATAATCGCAGGCTCCTGCGCATTCCCGAGCAGAGGCAGCTGCTCGATACATTTGCCGCTCTGATCGCGATCGCCCTCGAGCGCGTGCACTATGTGCGCGTAGCACAGGATGCTCTGGTCAGCATGGAATCGGAGCGTTTGCGTAACTCACTGCTCGCCGCGCTTTCTCATGATTTGCGCACGCCGCTCACTGTCTTGGTCGGCCTGGCCGAGTCCTTAAGCCTTACGCAGCCTGAATTGTCGACGGTGCAACGAGAAACCGCGGAGGCTATCACCGAGGAGGCGCATCGCATGAGCGCACTCGTGAGCAACCTACTCGATATGGCGCGCATCGAGAGTGGGGGAGTCAAGCTGAATCTCGAGTGGCAACCGCTTGAAGAAGTAGTCGGTACGGCACTCGAGGCGACCCGCGGCATTCTAAAACAACACCGCGTCGACATACGCCTGCCTCGCGACTTGCCGCTGGTACGATTCGATGCACTGTTGATCGAGCGTGTGCTGGTAAACCTTCTCGAAAATGCGGCGAAGTACACGCCTGCCGGAAGTACCGTGACTGTCTCCGCTGAGGTTCTCGCCGATCAACTGAGCATCTCGGTTTCAGACAATGGCCCAGGACTGCCGCCCGGCCAGGAGGAGGCGGTGTTCGAGAAATTTGCCCGCGGTCAGCGTGAATCGGCGACACCGGGTGTCGGCTTGGGCCTCGCGATCTGTCGTGCCATCATCGACTCACACGGCTGGAAGATCACGGGATTCAACAGACCCGGCGGCGGGGCGACCGTGAATTTCACGTTGCCGCTGGGGTCTCCGCCAACGGCTGAGATCGAATCTGAGCCGGCGCCAACCTGAGCCGACGGTAGACCGGCTTTGCGTTACTATCGCAGCGCGCATGAAAACTTTCCATTGCACGCATTGCCAGAATTTGATCTTCTTCGAGAACGTGCGTTGCCTGAATTGCGGCCACTCGCTCGCGTTCCTGCCTGACGTCGGATTCATGGGCGCGCTAAGCGAATGCTCGGATGGGCTCTGGAGGGCCGAACCCGAGGGGCCGAACTCTCGAGGCTATCGACTGTGCGCGAACTACGATCAGGTCAGCGTGTGCAATTGGGTCGTGCCGGCCGATGAATCCGGCGACTATTGCCGTTCCTGTCGCTTAAACCAGATCATTCCTGAGTTATCGAGCGAACGTAACCGGGTCGCTTGGTTTCGACTGGAAATCGCCAAACGGCGCATGCTTTACACGCCGCTGCGCCTCGGCCTGCCGCTCTTTCCAAAGGACGGTGAGGGCCATTCCGGGCTCGCGTTCGAGTTTCTCGAGGACTCGCGTCAGGGTGATGCGAAGCGGGTGCTCACGGGTCACGATAATGGCCTGATTACGATCAATATTGCGGAGGCGGACGACGTTCATCGCGAGACGGAGCGCACACTGCAGAAGGAACCCTATCGCACGTTGTTGGGTCACTTCCGTCACGAAATTGGACACTACTTCTGGTACATGCTGATTTCGAACAACCCCAAGCTCGAGGCCTTCCGCGAATTGTTCGGTGACGAGCGCGCTGACTATCAAAAGGCATTGGATAGGCACTACAGCGAAGCACCGCCTGCGCGTTGGGAACAGAGTTACATCAGTGCCTATGCGACCATGCACCCGTGGGAGGATTGGGCCGAGTCGTGGGCCCATTATTTGCACATGGTGGATGCGCTCGAGACGGCGGGCGCGGCCGGCCTCGCGCTGCGGCCCAAACGCAGCGACGAGCCGCGCATGCAGCCGCCCCCCGATCCGCTCAACCCGCATTATCGGGATTTCGACTCGATGATCGAGTCATGGCTGTCGCTCACCTACGTTTTGAACAACCTCAGTCGAGGCTTGGGACTACCGGACAGCTATCCTTTCGTCCTCTCCGCTCCCGCCATCCGCAAGCTTCGTTTCATCCACACCACCATCGACGAGTATCGGAGCGCCAACAGCGGATCCGCGTAGAATGCCGTAGACCCCCAGCGGAGAGATTTTGTGTCGATTCACGTAGCGCTCAATCATGTCATGCATTATCGCTACGATCGACTGGTCCAATTGGGGCCACAAATCATTCGGCTGCGCCCCGCACCCCATTGCCGCAGCCGCATTCTGTCCTACTCGTTGAACATCAAGCCTGCCGAGCACTTCATCAACTGGCAGCAGGACCCGCAGTCGAATTACCTGGCCCGCGTGGTATTTCCGAAGCCGACGCAGGATCTGCGGGTGGAGGTCGATTTGATCGCGGAAATGGCGGTTCAGAATCCATTTGATTTTTTCTTGGAGCCGTACGCGCAAAGAATTCCCTTCAAGTACGGTGCGGCCGAGGAACGTGAGCTCTCGCCGTTTCTGAAAACCTGCCCGCTGACTCCGCTGTTCGCAACGTATCTGGCCACGGTGTCTCGCGAGCCGCGCGCCACCATCGATTTTCTCGTAGAGTTGAACCGGCGTCTCGCGGCCGACGTGCGCTACGTGATTCGCATGGAACCCGGCGTGCAGCTGCCCGAAGACACCCTCGAGAAGCAATCCGGATCCTGCCGCGACTCGGCCGAACTGCTGGTTCAACTGCTGCGGCACCTGGGGCTCGCCGCGCGCTTCGTATCGGGCTATCTCATTCAGCTCGTGGCCGATACGAGTCCCACGGACGGACCGGCGGGCCCGAGCCACGATTTCACCGATCTGCACGCCTGGTGCGAAGTGTACTTGCCGGGCGCCGGATGGATCGGATTGGATCCCACCTCTGGCCTGCTTACCGGCGAGGGCCATATCCCGCTTTCCTGTACGCCGGATCCGCAGTCGGCGGCTCCGCTTTCCGGTGCGGTGGGTGATTGCGAGACGACCTTCGAATACGCCATGAGGGTCGAGCGAGTGTGGCAGGCACCACGCGTCACCAAGCCGTATTCGCAGGATCAATGGACCGCGATCGATTCGCTTGGAAGGCGGATCGACGAAGAACTACGCGCAAATGACGTGCGCCTCACCATGGGGGGTGAGCCCACCTTTGTATCGAGCGAATCTGCGTCGGCGCCGGAGTGGAACACCGAGGCGCTCGGCGATGATAAACGCAAATTCGCCGCAACGCTCTTCCGCAAGCTCAAAGCGCGTTATGCGCCCTTTGGACTTTCGCACTTCGGCCAAGGGAAATGGTATCCCGGCGAGCAGCTCCCGCGCTGGTCGTTGAATTGCTTTTGGCGCAAGGACGGCGAGGCAATTTGGAACGACGGTGCTCTCATTGCCGACGAGACATGTCGTGAGGCTGGCGCGCTTGCGAACGCGCCTCGGCTGTTGCGCGCGGTGGCAGACCGCTTAGGGCTCTCCGCCGAATATGTGTTTGCTGCCTATGAGGATGTCTTCTATTACCTGTTGCGCGAGCGCCAGCTTCCTTCCAATGTCGACCCTTTGAATTCGAAGCTCGCCGACCCGCTCGAACGAGCGCGTCTCGCGCGCATTCTCGAAGGCGAGTTGGGCGATCCGGTCGGCTACGTTTTGCCGATTGCCCGCCCAATCGACGGTGCTTCCTGGCAGAGCGGCCGCTGGTTCTTGCGCCGCGAGCGATGCTATCTGATTCCCGGCGATTCACCGATCGGCTATCGCTTGCCTTTGGATTCGCTGCCGGCCGTCAGCCCCAATGACTTTCCGCACGTATATCCGCCGGACCCGACGCAGGACTTCGGCGCCCTCGCACCCCGCGGGGAACTATTGGATAAGCGCAAGGCGGGCGCCGCAGCCAGAGAGAAGCCGGCGGCGCCCGATGCCGCCGCGCTCCCAGGCCAAAGCGGCGCTGCTGTAATAAGAACCTCAATGTGCGCACAGGAGCGCGACGGTGTGCTCTACGTGTTCATGCCTCCGACGCGCAGCCTCGACGATTATCTGCAGATCGTTGCTGCGGTGGAGGCAAGCGCGAGCGCGCTGGGTCAACCGGTTGTACTCGAAGGCTACGAGCCTCCGCAAGATCCGCGCTTAGCCAACTTCAAGGTCACGCCCGATCCCGGCGTCATCGAGGTGAATGTGCAGCCGAGCGCGAGCTGGGATGAGCTTGCGGCGCGTACTTTGGATCTGTATGACATGGCACGACAATGCGGGCTTCGCGCGGAAAAGTTCATGATGGATGGCCGGCACGTCGGAACCGGGGGAGGCAACCATTTGGTGATGGGTGGCGCTACGCCGCAAGATTCTCCTTTCCTGCGGCGCCCGGATCTCCTTAGAAGTCTGATCTCGTACTGGCACAATCATCCGTCGCTGTCGTATTTGTTTTCGGGTCTTTTCATCGGCCCGACTTCGCAGGCACCGCGCGTGGACGAGGCGCGCAACGACTCGTTGTATGAACTTGAGATCGCGTTCAAGCAATTCCCGCAAGTTGGAGCCGAGGTTGCGCCGTGGCTCGTGGACCGGCTGCTTCGCAATCTCTTGATCGATGTGACCGGCAATACCCATCGTGCGGAATTCTGCATCGATAAACTGTACTCACCCGATACGTCGAGCGGCCGGCTTGGGCTCCTCGAGATGCGCGCCTTTGAGATGCCGCCGCACGCACACATGAGTCTTGTTCAGCAGTTACTGCTGCGTTCGTTCGTGGCTCGCTTCTGGCGCGAGCCGTATGCCCCGAAGCGGCTGACGCGTTGGGGAACTCAGCTGCATGACCGATTTCTCCTGCCGCATTTTATTCGCGAGGATTTCTCGGACGTTATCGAGGAACAAAAGCGTGCCGGTTTCGACATGAGTATCGAGTGGTTTGCGCCGCATTTCGAATTTCGTTTCCCCAAGTTCGGCGATATCGTGGTGCGTGGAGCATTGCTTGAGCTGCGGCAAGCACTCGAGCCCTGGCACGTCATGGGCGAGGAGGGGACGCCTGGCGGCACGGTGCGTTATGTCGATTCGTCGCTGGACCGCGTCGAGGTCAAGGTGAGCGGCCTTGCGCCCGAGCGTTATGTTGTAACCTGCAACGGCCACGCTATCGCGATGCGGCCGACGGGCGTCGAGGGGCGGTTCGTCGCCGGTGTGCGCTATCGTGCCTGGCAACCGTGGTCCGCATTGCATCCGACAATCGGCCTTCACTCGCCGCTGACATTCGATATAGTCGATACCTGGATGAAGCGATCGGAAGGCGGTTGTCGATACCATGTGGTCCATCCGGGCGGGCGCAGCCACGAAAGCTTTCCCGTGAACGCGTTCGAGGCCGAGAGTAGGCGCCTCGCCCGTTTTTTCAGGATCGGTCATACGCCGGGCGAGATGAACGTCGAGCCGGCCACACCGAGCGAGGAATTCCCCTTTACGTTGGACCTGCGCAATCATCGATAAGGATCCGAGATTCGGCGGTTATCGTAGCGACCCGCGTCGCTACGACGAGCTTTTGGATGGCGCAGGCCATGTCCGAAGCCATTGGCAATCCTTGGTAGAAGGGATTTTCGAAGACGACGCGCGAGCCGCCCGGCGCGCCACGGAGTTTACGCGGCGCATGATCGTCGAGAACGGCATTACTTACAATGTGTATGCCGATCTCAAAGGTCGAGACCGTCCGTGGGTCCTGGATCCATTGCCCTATCTCATCTCCGCGCAGGAGTGGCAGACGATCGAAGCAGGCGTCGCGCAGCGCGCGCGCCTATTGAACGCCGTGCTGGTCGATCTTTATGGAACTCAGGAACTTCTGTCACGAGGGGCACTGCCCGCCGAGATCCCGTTTGGCCACCCCAATTTTCTGTGGCCGTGCACCGGCATGCGACTGCCGGGTGATCGATGGTTGTCGATCTACGCCGCTGATTTGGCGCGCGCAGCGGACGGCCGCTGGTGGGTTCTGGCCGACCGTACGCAGGCACCGTCCGGACCGGGATATGCGCTGGAAAATCGCCAGATCGTACGCCGTGCGTTCCCGCATTTGGCGCAGTCGATGGATGTGCGGCCGCTCGGCGCCTTCTTCGCAGCGCTTCGCGACGAATTATTGCGCAATGCCGAAGAGGAGCCGCTAGCCGTGGTGCTCACGCCCGGCTCATTCAACGAAACTTATTTCGAGCACGCGTATCTCGCACGCCAGCTTGGCTTCCCCCTGGTGGAAGGACACGATCTGACCGTACGCGATGAGACCGTGTACCTGAAGACGCTATCGGGTCTTAAGCGGGTGCACACCATCCTACGCAGGCTTGATGATGATTTTTGCGACCCGGTGGAGTTGCGCGTCGACTCGGCGCTCGGCGTCCCCGGGTTACTCGCTGCCGTGCGCAAAGGCAGCGTCATGGTTGCGAACGCGTTGGGAAGCGGCGTACTGGAATCGGCGGCATGGCTCGGCTTTCTGCCGGCAATTGCCGAGCAACTCATCGGCGAGAAACTCCGCCTGCCTTCGGTGGCAAGCTGGTGGTGTGGCGAGCCCCCGGCCTTCGCATCGGTGATCGCCAACCTGGAAAATTTGGTGATCAAACCGTCGTTTCCGAATCAGAAACTCGGGCCTGTGTTCGGCAGCGAGCTCAATGCCGACGAGCGCGACGCACTGATCACTCGCATGCGCGCCCGCCCGCACGCCTTCGTCGCGCAAGAGCACCTGGCATTTTCGCAAGCTCCCGTTTGGTACACGAGAAAAGCCGACGGGTTTTCCGCGCGCGCCTTGGGGATACGGGTGTATGCCATCGCCACGCCGGGCGGCTACCGCGTCATGCCGGGCGGACTTGCGCGCTTCGCATCCGATGCGCATGCCGAAATCGTCTCGATGCAGCGCGGCGGCGGCAGCAAGGACATTTGGGTATTGTGCGATACAGAGGAAGCATCCGAAGCGGCGACCGCGCCCATTGTCAGGGTCGATCGCGCGCTGCACCGACACCAGGACCTGCCCTCGACGCAGGTCGAAAATCTATTCTGGATGGGCCGCTACGCGGAGCGTTGCGACTACAAGACGAGATTACTGCGGGCCACCTTGGGCCTCAGGCGCAATCTGCCATTTCGCACGCATGCCATGGAACTATGCAAACATTTCGGCGCCTCCGCGGTGTTCGATTCCGAGAAGCGCTTTACGCTGCGCGGGGACATCGAGCGGCTTGGCGAATGCGCAGCTCAGGTGAGGGGCAGTCTGTCTGCGGAAAATTGGCGCGCGCTGACGGTTCTGCAGCGCGACTTCCGGCGCGCCGAAGCGGCGCGCAGCGATGCCCGCGAAACGCTTGACAGCCTGCTCCTGTCGCTGGCAGCGCTTGCCGGATTCGCACTCGATGACATGACACAGGATGATGGTTGGCGCCTCATGATGATCGGACGTCGGCTGGAGCGACTGCAATTCCTCGCGGATTTGGTTTCGCGGCGTTTGAGCAGCGCGCAGACGCCGCTTCGCCAGGAGCTCGAATGGGTATTGGAGATTGGCGACAGCGCCATTACCTATCGAACGCGCTACCGCGCGCCGCCGGTCTGGCACACCACCATCGATCTTCTCGTCTACGATGAGAAAAATCCTCGTGCGCTCGCATTTCAGTGGCGCGCCATCAACACCTTGCTCATCGAAGTCGCTGAGTCCCTGGGATCCAAGCCTCAAGAGACGCTCTACGAGGCGGTTTCAAACCTGTTGGAGCTCAAGTACGCGCATCTTGGCGGCGAGCTTGACGCGGCGCAGGCCTCGCGGCTTCGCCTAGCGCAGTGTCTCAAGGATCTGATGTCGGTTGCCGCGCAGCTTTCCGACCAGCTTACGTCGCAGCATTTCTCGCACATCGATTTTGATTCGCGCGCCGTGTCAGCATGACGCGCTACTCGGTACGTCACGCGACGGTGTACGAATATGGCGGCGACGTGTCGCACTCCCATCATCTCTTGCACTTGAAACCTCGTGAATTCGAATTTCAGCGCTGCGTGGAGCATTCGCTCGAGCTCGACCCGCAGCCCAGCTCGGTCCGCGAAGATGTCGACGCTTTCGGCAATGCTATCGCGCGCCTCGAATACGATCACTCGCATGACCGGCTTGCCGTCACCGCGCAGATGCATGTCGAGATATTCCCCAGGATCGCAGATTCGATCGAATCCGAGGCCTGGGATGCGGTTCGCGATCGCTTGAGCTACCACGCCGCTCCGATGGCGGCGGCGGATCTGGAGGCGTGCCGCTTTCGCATGCGATCGAGCCACGTGCTGCTGAAGCAGGGATTCGAGCATTACGCCAAGGACTGTTTCGAGCCGGGGCGTTCAATCGCCGCGGCCTCCAATGAACTCATGCACAAGATCCATCGCGAGTTCAAGTACGTATCCGGATCCACTACCAATCGAACCTCAATCCTTGACGTCCTCAAGAACCGCCGCGGAGTTTGTCAGGACTTCGCGCATTTCATGATTGCGTGCGCGCGCTCATCCGGGCTTGCAGCCCGCTATGTGAGCGGCTATATCAGAACCGTCCGCAAGGGCAGCAAGGCGGCGATCGGCGGAGACGCCTCGCATGCATGGGTATCCGTTTACTGCCCGCCGCTGGGTTGGTTGGATTTCGATCCCACCAATGATTGCATGGTCGGTGAAGACCATGTCACCCTCGCGTGGGGCCGCGACTTCGGCGACGTGTCGCCGCTTCGCGGAATGATCGTCGGCGGTGGCCGGCACAAGCTTAAGGTCGATGTGAGCGTGCAGCCGATGTAACGCACACCAAAATTCAGCGCGAAACGAAGCGCCCCTTGGGCTCAGCATCGACCGGACAGGGGGTAATCTGACTGGCTCCGGCGCTGACCCACAATCGGCCCGATTCTGCGCATTCATAACCGTATCGGAACAGGGAGCGCACTGTTTCGGCATGAAAATCAAACGGCGCCACCGTCGGGTAGTTGATGGGAATTGCCGCGTACTGGAGGCTTGCGCCCTGCAGTTCTGCGTTGGTCGCGGTCAGCTCGAGCGTTGTCCTTAGCATATGGTTCAGTCCCGCCGAAACGCTCCGCGACACAATAGCTCTGGTTCGCAGCCGTATCGCGAGCGGCTCTTCGCTCAACCGTCCATCGACGATGACGTATACAGCTGCACCGCGCGCGCGCCCGATGTCGTCCAGGGGCGGTTCGGCCAGAGCCAAGGGAACGAAGAATGGCACGGTAATCGTGCCATCAACATGAACTTCATCGTACAGCGCTTCTTGCTCTTGCACGCGGATGACGACCGGCGGGAACATCCCCGGTACGCTGGCGGAGGCCACCAAGACATCTCGAAACAGCGCTCTGGCACCAGGGCCGCCGTTCATGGCAATTGATCCTAAATCCCATACCACGGGCTCTCCAGTTCCAACATCGGTGGTGGCCACGAGCAGCAGTCGCCCCGTTGCCGCCTCGCGCGCCACCGCTTGAATCAAGGCATCGGTGGCGTATCGGTCAACCAGTTCTGTAAGCGGCGTGCCGCGATATACGCTGGAGCCAAAGAGCGCTCCTAACCCGCGGGACTGCAGCAAGTGTTCTCCGCGTCCCGTCGTATAGATATCGATGAGGTGCTCGTCCCAATCCGCACCCAGAAAAGCGTAGGGAGCGATCAGGGCGCCGGCGCTCACGCCGGTCACCACGGAGAATTGCGGCCGCAACCCTGAGCGCGTAAGGCCGACCAGAGCGCCTGCGCCGAATGCGCCGTCGGCGCCACCCCCGGACAGCGCCAGGATGTTGACGGGCTCGTCCGCGCGCAATGCATGCAGCCGCTGCGCAACACTCTGCGCAGACAAGGTGGAGAATCGCCGGTCGGCGCCCAGCGTGCGTATCGCGTTCGGCGCATCGGTTTGAGCCGATGACTTCGCTTCCCTGATGACGAGCTGCGGCGCGCACCCTTGCAGCCAAAGCAGGCTCACCGCGCTGAGCAAGGCCGCAATCATGTGTCGTTGTTGCACAGCAATTCACTCCTTATCGCGCCATGCGCGGCGAGCGTAATGCGTAACCGCGCTGAGAAGCGCAGGCAGTCCGCCGATTGCACCGAGCGCGCCGATCGTCGCGATGACGTCGATGGCTTGAACGACGCTTCCCCAGTACGGGCCCATGGCGGTGCCGATGCGCGCTCTCATGGTATTCGCGCCACCTTCACCGCCGCCTCACCGCTCAGCGGCTGACCGACGCCACCTAAGGCTTTGTAGATGGCGACGACAGAGATATTCACCGCGGTTTCGACCTGAGCCACGGAGTCCTCTGCGTCGAGCTGTGTGCGCTGCGCGTCCAGCAGCACAAGGAAATCCGCGACGCCCTCGCGATATTGAATTTCGGCCAGCTCCGCAGCGCGCCGCGAGGAGGTCTTGCTAAGATTCAGTTGCTTGAGTGGCACGTGCGACTCCGGTAGAGATTTCAAATTCCCAAACCCCGGACCATTCCGGGCAGCCCGCGGACTGACGCTGCGCCGCCAAAGAGCCCCTCCTGCCGGAGAACTTGACTTGCAGCTGAAACACACCGATGCTATGCAACGTGTGTTACCGGTCAGTAACGCTTATGTGATACGTTAATGACCGGTCAGTCACATGTCAAGTGGAGCGATCGTATGAACCTGTCCAAAAAGACGCAAGTACCTGTAAAGGAAGAACTTATTTCTTCAGGGCCTAAGTCGCGAGTGCGTGATCGCATCATGCGAACGGCCAGCGATCTCTTTTATCGCCACGGCATTCACGCCGTGGGCGTGGACACGATCGCCAGCGAAGCCGGCACCAACAAGATGAGCTTCTACCGCAACTTCGCCTCCAAGGACGAACTCGTGGCGGAGTATTTACGCAGCGAGGAGCGCGAAGGCTTGCTCTGGTGGGATGAAACTATTGCGGCCCACGCGGGCAATCCTCGCTTGCAGGTCGAGTCGCTCTTCGATGTGCTGGTGAAGAACACGTGCGAAGACGATTCGCGGGGCTGCGCGCTCGCCAACGCCGCGGTGGAAATCACCGAGCCCGACCATCCGGCGCGACCGGTGATCGAGAAGTACAAGGCGGATATGCGCCGGCGCTTTCACCAACTCGCACGCGAAATGAAGTCTCGCGAACCCGAAGCGCTCGGTGACTCGCTGATGCTCTTATGGGAAGGCGCCTATTTGACGCGCGTCACCATGGGACAGCATGGCCCGGTGCAAGGTGCGGCCAAGGCCGCCCGAGCGCTGATTGCGGCGTACACCGACTAAAGCAAATGAAAGTCCTCATCACCGGATCAACCGGTATGGTCGGGGAGGGTGTCCTGCTCGCGTGTCTTAAAGCTCCCGACGTAGAACAGGTTCTGGTCATCAATCGCAAGCCCGGTGGAGTATCGCACCCCAAGCTGCGCGAGCTCATTCACGCCGATTTCTTCAATCTGCTGCCGATTGAACAACAATTGACGGGATTCGACGCGTGCTTCTTTTGTTTGGGCGTATCGTCGGTCGGTATGAGCAAAGAAGAATATCGCCGCATCACCTACGATCTCACCTTGAATGTCGCGCAGCTACTGGCGAAGTTGAATCCGGCAACGACCTTCTGCTATGTCACGGGCGCGGGCACTGACAGTAGTGAACAAGGGAGCGTTGCCTGGGCGCGCGTAAAAGGCGCCACTGAGAATGCCTTGATGCGGTTGTTCAAACACGCCTATATGTTCCGCCCCGGCTTTATGAAAGCGACACCGGGTCAGAACAACGTGAAAAGTTACTACAAGTTTATTGCCTGGCTCTATCCCATAGGCAGATCACTGTACCCGGCAGGCTTTTGTACGTTGCAGGAAGTGGGGCTGGCGATGATCAAGGTCGCGGTCTATGGCTACCGCAAGCAAATTCTGGAAGTGAAGGACATCGTGGCGCTGGCAATCGATACGCAGGTCGGCTCTTGAGGGGTTGGCGGAAACGCCCGTTTACCGCTTAGGATATGTCGTATCGGTTTTGAAAAAACTACAAGCGTTGTCTCGGTGCACACAACAATGCAAAATCTGTAGGACGACTTGCCGACTCCGGCGTACTAGTTAGTGACCGTATGCTCACCGCATATCGAGGCAGTATCCGAATGCTCTCCAGCGCACCCTCCCCGGTCTCAACTTTTGAGAAGGTTTTGCGTGCCTTTGGCACCGGCGGTTTCACTTATGCCGACGTTGTAGTGCAGTTGGAGCGGCTGCTCGCGATCGGTGCATCCCCGACGGAGATGTTGGAGACTTTGCGGCGCCGCGAGCGAATCGAACCGTTTCCGGAGTACGCGCACGTCGACGTGGTCCGTCTGCTGAATGCGGCCATCGCAAGAAGCGCCGCCGAGGCCGCCGCATCTGAAGCGGAGTACGAGCCGGACCCGGCGCCGGATCAAGGCACTGTTTCAGTTCTTACGCCGGCGCAGTCGACGTCAGCCGAGCGCGGCGAGGATGACATCGATGATTCGTCGGCCGAGAGCATCACCTCAAACGAGGCGGCGCGCTCGCGCAGTGAGGAGGCGCTGCGCGAATGGAAGCGCTACCAAGCCGAATTGAGCGTCGTGCGCGATACGCTCGCCGCGCGCGATGCCACGATCGCTCAGGTGCTGAACTCCCTCGGGGAGCGGGATGCTCAACTTGCAGCACTGCGGCAGCAACACGCGAAAATAGTCCCCATGTTGGAAGCGCGCGCCAACCAACTGGAGGCCGATTTGCGGGCGGCCCAGACGCGTGCCGGTGCGCTCCTCGGCGCGGAACTCGCTGCGGCACGAGCCGCTCTTCAGGCAGAACAAAAAAAGAGCCGGGGCTTCGACAAGGCATGGGCTGAAGGCCTCGCATCAAATGAAGACGCGCGTTCGCGCGGCGAGGAAGCGATGCTTGAAGCCCAGCGCTACCAAAGCGATGCGTGGGCGTTGCGAGAAACGTTGGCGGCCCGTGAAGCCACGATTGCCCAAATAAGACACTCGCTCGGCGAGCGCGATGCTCAACTCGCGGCTTTGCAGCAAGAACACGCGAAAATCGTCCCCATGCTGGAGGCGCGTGCCCAGGCAGGCGCACAACTGGAGGCCAAGTTGCCCGCGGCCCGCATGCAGACAGACGCGATTTCGTCGGAACTAAAGGCGAGTAAAGCAGCGGCCGCCCTACTCAGTGCCCAGCTCACTCGCAGCGAGTCCGGCCTGACTGTGGCGCGAAGTGAACTAGCCGCCATGAAGATGCAGCTGAATTCTAATCTGGAGTTATTGCGGAGTTGGGAATGGCGCCGCGGCTTCGATCAGAACATGTGCCGCGAATTGGATTCACGGGCCCAAGCCGCAGAGATGGCATGCGCCACGCTGCAGGCAGAGCGCGATGATCTGCAAGGCCAGGTGACGCGACTGCGCACACAACTCGGCGCCAATATGGTGGCGATCGATAAAATGCGAATGGCTGCGAGCCCCGCGGCGGCAGCACATTCGGCGCCTCGCGCAGAATCACGCGGCCAGCGAGTGAGCGGGTCCCCGGTACGCAAACAGGGCCACGGGAGGACTTCGATCGCTCGTCCAGTAATCGTGAGCGTGGCAGTTGCGGTATTGGCAGTTGCGGTAGTGGCAGTTGCCGCTTGGTACTTGATTCAGCGTGCGCCGGCGGCCAAGGAAGCATCGGTACTCGCTTCCGCAGCAGTTCCTGTTCCGGGCACGGTAATTCGGGACTGCCCAACATGTCCCACCATGATGGTGTTGCCCGCGGGGCGATTCAAACAAGGTTCCATGCGCGCGGCGAACGGTTCGGCGTTCGAATCGCCGCTGCATTGGGTAGTCATCGGCCCTGGTTTGAGCATGTCGTCGAATGCCGTTACGGTCGAGGACTTCCAACAATTCATTACGGATACCGGTCGGGACATCCGAGGCTGCGATATTTACGACGGTGACTGGAAGCACCGGCCCGACAACAGTTGGAAAAATCCGGGGTTTCCACAGACTGGAACGCACCCCGTGACATGTGTGTCGTGGAATGACGCCAAGGCCTATGTAGGATGGCTGTCGACGAAAACCGGCCAGCGCTACCGGCTGCCGAGTGCATCGGAATGGGAATATGCTGCGCGGGCGGGTGGCGAGGCCGTACAGCCGTGGGGCGCGAACGGGTCGGCGGCGTGCGCCACTGCGAATGTTGCCGACGCGAGCGCGGCGCAACGTTATCCGGGCTGGGCGGTATTCGCTTGTAACGATGGTTACGTCTACACCGCACCGGTCGGTTCGTTCAAAGCCAATTCATTTGGTCTCAACGACATGCTCGGCAACGTCTTTCAGTGGACCGAAGATTGCTGGTATGCAGACTATACCCGCGCGCCCATGGACGGATCGGCGCGCAGCGACGGCGATTGTTCTGAACACGAACTTCGCGGGGGCTCTTGGTTCAGCACTCCGGCCTATGTGCGGGCCAACTATCGAAATCACTTTGCGGCGGACTATCGAACCAGCAGCGTAGGAATTCGACTGGTCAGGGACATTGGGCCATGAGTCTCTACAGGGCAAAAGCCGTTCATTTTGTCTCAGCACTGCTACTCCTATCCGTCACAGGGCCGCGCGACGCGGCGTCGCAAACCGCTGGTGAGGCGTCTGCAGCGGCGCTCAAGCTCGATACTGTCCGCTGCTCAACTCAGGCGGACGTAGAAGCTTGTTACAATGCGATTCGTTGGAACCCCAACAATCCGGCGCTTCTGGTTGCGCTGGGAGATGCGCTGATTCGAGCGCAGCGTTTTGAAGATGCCATTCGCAACTATCGCCGGGCCGCGGTGATTACACCAGGCATGAGCGGAATCGCCGCCAAGATCAGCGCAGCCGAAGAGAAGCTGGCCTCGAGGCGCGCGCGCCCGACCGGCAGCGCGGTCACCGACAAGCGCTTTTCAAATGCCGCGCCGGAGGCGCAATCGCACTGACGTCGAGAGCGAACGGCGTGCGCTAAATGGATTCCAAGTACGCGACCACGGCTTGCATTTGGTCCCTGTTCAATTCCTTGATGATTCCATGCATCACGGGGGCTGTGCGCAGAGCGCTCTGAATCACCAGTAGTTGCTTGAGCAGGTAAGGGGCATGTTGGCCCGCGAGACGTGGAAACGGTCCGTTACCTTCGGCCCGAGCCCCATGGCAGGAAGCACAAGGCGGAATCTGTCGGGTCGGCACCCCTTCTTCAAAGATGTGGCGGCCTTGCAATATGAGGCCGGAAGTTTCCTTGCTACCCACGGTGGCTGTCTGTTTGGCAAAATAGGCGGCAATTGCGCTGATCAACCCATCACTCATTTGCGATGCCATGCCCCACATATAGGCCTGCGCGTCAGGATCCGCCCGGGTTTGGTCCTTAAAAGCGTGCAACTGCAGTTCAATATACGGTGCCATCTGCGCTGCGAGGTTGGGAAAGGTGGGTGATACGCTGCGCCCACTGACCCCGTGGCAGGCGGTGCATGACTCGAGTGTTTTTTGCAGCGTTTCCCGCTGCGCCGCGGTCGATAAATCTGGGTTCACGTCAGCGCCATGTGACATGCCGGCTGTCCACAGAGCCGCACTCAAGAATGCCGCTGCGCGGGCTAGCTTCATGGCTTTTCTGCTCCAAGGATCTGTTTGCTGGACAAGGTCATGGCAGGGCGAAAATCAGAAATTGAGCCAGACCAGTGCGTATAAAGTGTTGTTGTCGGACGCATTGCGCCCTGTGCCGTCGTAGTTGAGTTTCGCGCCATTGAATTTCTCGTACGCGACGTACTGTATTTGAAGTTTTGTATTGAGCCACGGAAGATAGTCGAGCTCGGCGACATAGCCGTTTGAATTTGGGCTGCCGCTGGCGCTGCCGACAACCGGCGCCGGCGCGTAGAGAAGCGTGTCGGAGCTTCCCGTCGTATTGAAATAGCCCAGTGATCCACCGACATGTCGTTGATAATTGTATTCGGCCGTCAGCTTGAATGTCTTCAGATTGTTCGTCGCATTGGCCGCGAACAGATCGATCACGCTGGCATTGAGCGTTTGGCTCTCGTGGATGTATGTTGCCAGCAACGTCGCCAAGTGATTCTCGCCGATGAACTGATACTGAACGTCCGCGGCCGCGTCCTTGTAGTCGTCGCTAGCGCCCTGCAAGGCGGTACCGTTTCCTGGATGAACCTTGGCCTGAATGCCGTAAATGCCGGCCGACAGAGAATTTCGGTCCCATCGCTGTTCATAAGCCAAGCGCCAATACGGGGCGAGCCCATGCGCCACATTGCTCTGGGTGCTGTCGAGTGGATGAGCGCCACCGACTATCGCGGCTGTATAGAGCGTGATCTCGGCGTAAAAATGCCCGTCAAACCACCCATAAGCGCCCAAGCCCGCAACGCTTTGACCCAAACGGCCATCGATCTGAGTCGACGCGATGGGACCGGGTGCCACTCCGCTGCTCGCAAAAGGAAATCCCCAAGCCGGAGTGGTATTCCAAACATCTTGAACCGTTGGATTGTTGTTCAAAGTAATTCCAAGGATCAGATTGTGATCATTTGCATCCGAGCCGCCGAAGGACAAATGATGCGCGTAGCGAATATCGGTATTGTCGATGCCGAAGTGATCAGCAACGCCATCGTAGGTAAGCTGGACAAATGCGCCGAGCTCGTCGGCAATCTTGCCTGCATAGAAGAAGCTCACTTGATCCGGAAACAACACTTCTCCGTCTTTGGCCAGTGCGCCCGGCAGCGCGCTGTCGGGCAGCGCCTTGCCTGTGTGCGTGTACGACACCTGCACCATCAAGCTGAGTGGGGGAATTGAATTCAGAGCGAGCGTCTGACGATCGTCGGTATTGGTTCCCGTAATCTGTTTGATGTTGTCGAGCACATAGCCATTCAGCTTAAACTCGCGGCCAAAGGGCGTCAGCTCCGGAAACACGGTATGGCAAGCGGCGCAGGCCATCCCAGTTTGCCGTGCAAAGCTCGGCACCGCCCAGCTTGGCGTCGTTGCGCCGAGAAGCACTAATGCAAAGAGCGAGGTTCCCGGTATGGTCTTGAGCGAATCCCACGGCATTGCGAACAGTCTCCTGAGGGCGGCCAATTTGCCTTTGTATTCTGTTTAGATGGACTGGCTCGGGACGTCGGCGCTTTCGCGTCGACGTTCGCGGAAAGTTATCCTCACTCAAGTGTTCGTGTCTGTTCGGTGGCGCACATCGGCGCCGCCGTTACGTAGGATCCATCGTCGGACCGAAATTGGGCGGCTATCTGAAATCGGCGGGTCATGGTCCGGCGCAACTGTTGATGGACTTACTGCCTTTGGTGATCATTGGCAGCATCTGCGCTCTGCTGCTTGCGTGGCATACCGCTCGAGCAACATCGCCTCAAAAAATTTGATGCGGAGGCGGCGCCCCGTCGGGACGAGGTACTTCTTTGTTCCCGATATGCCCGTAACCACTTTTGTCCGTTTTTCGTTTGTCGCCTGGGTTCTTGCCGGCGGGTGGTACAGGAAGATCGTTCGGTGGCTGATCTGGATCACCGCCTGGGACGGGTGGCTGATCAGCGCTGTTTTGCGATTGAGATCCCATCATTTCTCCTTGAGAATCGTGTCGTGTTTGCCTCGGGACAAGTACGCTAGCCCAACGGAACCGCGGCGTCTGCCCGGCAGCGGGGCTAACGAGGTTAAGCGGTGTCCTACGGTGCAATCTCGACGAAGTGCTGTAACAGGGACTGAAATGCGCATTTTCCTACGCCACATCAAGCAATTGGCTGGGGGCGCGCTGCGCAATGGGCGCCCATCCTGGCGTCCCCGTGGCCACCTTAGAAGCTGGAGACTCCAATGAAGCACCTGACAATCTCTTTCGCATTGATGCTCCCCTTCATCGCCCATGGCGCGGATAACCCCGACTCTACTTTCTACAAACACGCTGCAGAAGGCGGCATCGCTGAGGTTGAACTCGGCAACTTGGCGCAGCAAAAATCCCATAACCAAAGCGTCAAGGATTTTGGCGCCATGATGGTGAAGGATCATTCCGCAGCAAACGACAAACTGAAATCCGTTGCCGCGTCGAAAAATGTCACGCTCCCGACGAGTCCCAGCGCCACGCAGATGGCGACCAAGGCCAAACTCAAAGTCTTGTCAGGGGAGACATTCGATAAGTCCTATATCAAGGGAATGATCAAGGACCATCAAGAAACCATTGACCTATTCAAGAAGGAGGCGTCGTCTGGCCAGGATCCGGACGCGAAGGCGTTTGCAGTGGCGACGCTGCCGACCCTACAGGTACACCTGAAGACGATTCAAACCGTAGCAGCCAATGCAGGAGTCGGCAGCCCATGAGAAACAATCATCCGAAAAGCGAAGGCCCTGCGATGAAAGAGCATGCTGCCATGGATAAAGAACTGGTGGCAAGACAGAAGACCACCGAAGCGGAGAAGGCAACGCATGCCGGCCATGCCGAGCGGCCCAGGACGGAAACGAAGCCGAAATCGGTGCTCTCAAAATAGAGGTTGTGATCGTCGCAATCAGCAAATTGTCGTCGAGTAGCGCGAGGTAGTCGACCCGCATATGCCGTGCCGCCGTGCCGCCAAGCCACGGCGAATCGCAATGCAATGCCTGATATGGGAAAATTGCCCCGGATAATGCTGCAACCGAGGCGATCTTGACGGACCATTACTACCGTGAGTATCGACGCGTATACCTGGAAGGACTTGCATGATTGCCGCGCCGCCGATCGTGTTACCCCTGTTTGCGACGCCGCTTGGGATAGTGACGGTTCCGAAGGCGGAGGACCTCAATCCCCAGCTCGTCGATCTTTTCAGTAAACGCACACCAAGAGACCGCGCGCCGCACTCGAAACCACACGTGTACCGCAGCCACGATGACTTGTTCGACTGGCCGGAGCAGCCTGCCCGCGTGCTAGCCACCGAGATTTTTCGCGGCGTGTGTTCGGTCGTCGAGACGCTCAATGCATTCGAGCCTGGCCAGCTGCGCTCCTTCAATATCGAGGCGCGCGGCTGGTTCAAGATCGTCGAGCAAAACGGATCCCTGCCGGCGGCAAGCTACCCGCTCACTGCGTGGTGCGCGATGTACTGCGTTGCCGCGCCCGAGCCTTCCGCGACTCGTCAGGACAGTGGCGTACTGCGGCTGTACGAGTCGCGGCTCGGAATCATGTTTCAAGACGCCACGAATTCCGTCATGCGCGTCCCGTTCACACCGGGTCACCGTACCTGGCGGCCGGTCCCTGGGCAGCTAGCGGTATTCCCGGCGTCTCTCACGCACGAGATCGCGTTGCTGCGCTCTGCCGGCAAGCTGATTCTGGTCACGGCCCGTGTGCGCTTCGTCGCTCCAGGGCAGCAGGGCGTTGGGCGATGGTAACCCCGACGCTCAAGCTCAATTCGCTGTTCGCCGTGCCGTTCGGAGAGATGCGTCTTGTTCCGTGCGAGCGCCTGAACCAGGAACTCGAATCGCTGTTCTTGCGGCGCGAGAGCGCCGAGTACAAAAATCCCACGCCCAGCCACATCGCCCAAGAGGAGACTTTCGAAAGCCGGTTCAACCTGTTCCGGTGGCCTGAGGCCTGTGTCCAGGAGCTGTGCAACTTCATGCTGAACGCAGTAGCCCAAATGGTGATTGAGACCACCTCTCTGAAGGGCGAAGATATCGCGCAGCTCAAGTTTCAAAACCATACGTGGTTCCACATCTCAAGATACGCGGGTTCTTTCGTCGCCCACAACCACCCGCTGGCATCGTGGTCCGCCGTGTACTGCGTTCGCGCCGGCGAAAGCGTTCCGCAGCATCCTGACAGCGGCGTGCTGCGATTCCTCGACGTGAGGCAGGGCGCCAATGCCTATTTGGATCCCGCAAATGTGTCGTTGCGGCGGCCGTATGCGCTCGCGCCGGTGGAATTCAAACTCGAAGCGGGGCAGATGGTGATGTTTCCATCCTATGTCTTTCACGAAGTGACGCCTTTCTACGGCAGCGACACCCGCATCACGGTCGCCACCAACTGCTGGTTCGCCTGACCCCTAAGCCCACGCCGCAGCACGCTTGCGTCGCGGATTCAGGCCGCGCCGCGGGAATAGCCAACATGACGCGACGAGTCCGGCAACTTCGCATACGCTGCCCACACGTCGGGCTTCACCGTGTAGTGCGCAGTGAACTCGCTCGGGAATCGACAGGGTTTGCCGGTATCGAGGTTCAAACAAAAATATTCAATCTCTGCGTCAAGAACGCGTTTATGGTCGGACACACGCAGAATCTCGAAACGGCGCGTGCATCGAAGGCGGCCGTCACAAGCCACGAGCCACGTCGCAATCAGCAAATTGTCGTCGAGTAGCGCGGCCTCGAGGTAGTCGACCCGCGTATGCCGTACCGCCATGCCACGGCGAATCGCAATGCAATGCTCGAGCGGTACGCCCAGTTTTGACGAATGCGCCCACGCGATCCTATCCAACCATTGTAGGTAGACTGTATTGTTGACGTGTGCGTACTCGTCTATTTCCTCGGACGCCACTCGGTGCAGGGTGGTGAAGGCCGACGGCAATCGAAGAGGCGGGTGCATCAATGACACAATACTGTACCGGGCTCAATCGGCAAAACTAAGGTGCAAACAGTTCAATTGACATCCTGCCCGCATCGGCCGCCTTGCCCGGCTTGTCCTCGATTCGGCGAGCAGGGCATCGCCGAATCGGCACGCGGCGCACTCGAGAGCCTCGCGCGCACCCACGGCTTGCCGGAGGTGTCGGTGGTTTCGGGGCAGACTTCCGGATTTCGGCTGCGCGCGCGGCTCGCCATCCGGGGCCGGTTGGGCTCGCCCAAGCTTGGTCTGTTCGAACTTGGCACCCACCGGGTGGTTCACATCCCGAACTGCAGTGTGCAGCACCCCTTGATCAACCGGGTTGCCGCGATCGTGCGCCGCGCCCTCGTCGAAGCCCGCGTCACCAGCTATTCGGATGGCGCTCATTTGGGAATCGCGCGCTACCTGCAAGTGGTGGTGGAACGTAGCTCGCAAACTGCGCAGGTGGTGATGGTCGCCAACAGCGCCACGCCTGAACCCCTGGCGGTGTGCTTGGACTTGATCCGCGAGAGGCTCGGCCGTGATCTGCACAGCTTGTGGTTTAACGCCAATCTCGAACGTTCCAACACCATTCTCGGCCCCGACTTCGTAAATTGGTGCGGGCCCGAGAGCGTGGTTGAGCATTTTGGCGGAGCTGCGGTTCACTATCCTCCGGGCGCGTTTGGGCAAAATAATCTCGACATCGCGCAGAGCATCATCGAGCACGTGCGGGCACAAATTCCGCAGGGCGCGCAAGTCACCGAATTTTACGCCGGTGTCGGGGCCATTGGCTTGTCGTTATTGGCTCGCGTCAGCGAGATCCGAATGAACGAAGTCGGCGCACACTCGCTGCGCGGGCTCAAGCTCGGTCTCGCCCAGCTCGATGCGGCAAATCGAGCGAAAATTTCGGTGGTTCCGGGGCCGGCAGGCGCGGCGTGTCTCGCGGCATCCGGCTCTCAGGTGGTGATCGCCGACCCGCCGCGAAAGGGCCTGGACCCCGAACTGACCGAGTACCTCGGTGAGCGGCCGCCCGAGCGCTTTGTGTATGTGAGCTGTGGGCTGGAATCGTTGCTCAACGACACTGCGCAACTGACATCGCGCGGCAAGCTACGCCTACGGGCGCTCAACGCCTTCAATCTATTGCCCTTCACTGAGCACGTCGAGACCGTAGCTTGCTTCGAGCGCGCCTGACGCCACACCGATCCGCTCGCTGATCACGCTGAGCGGTCGAACTCAACGCGGTCGAGCGCTGCGCGGTCCCAGTGCGCGAGATCGGCCGCGGCCTCGTAAGTGGTTTGGAAGAAACGCAGCAACATCTCGTCGGGTTCCGTGGCGGTACGCAGCGCTGCGTAGGGCAGCAGAAATTCCCGCGCTTTTGAGTCGTAGCGCGCGGCGGCGGGTTCAACCAGGCGCTGCGCATACCCTTGGGGTTCCGGATAGGCGTAGGCATAAAATGTGGGCTGGAGCGTGTCCCCACCCCCCGGCCAAAATCCGCAACTGCTGCACTCATGCGAGTACGCTTCTATCATCACCCGATCCGGGCAGTGCGGTACGCCGCCCGGGTGCTTCGGGGCGCGCCGCCCTGAGAAGCGCGTGGCGGCAAGATCGAAGCTCCCCCAAAAAAAATGTACCGGGCTCTGCTTGCCCGTAAAACGGCCGCGAAATCGTTTCATCACCCGATGAGTATTGAGGAGAATCTGCCAACATTGATGGGCGGCTTCCGCCTCGTAGCTGGCATGTTTCGAGTCCCGCGAAAAAGGAATCGCCGTTTCGACCTCCACCGGAGACGGATAGATGGCCGGATCGATTCCTAACTTGCGAAGCGTACCTAGATACTGCGCGAAAAAATCCGCCACGGTCATTGCCGAGAGCGCAAAGGCGTGTCTGGCGCCATCACCCGTGCGAACAATCAGCTCGTGCGATAGAAAATCGAACTCGACGGTGACGGAGCGATTTCCGTGCGGCATCGGTGATGTCGTCAATCCCCGCACCGTGACATACAGAGCAACCTGCCACCAGTGGTTTTCCATCGGCGCCAGAGCGAGGCGAGTCTTGCCCACGATCTGCGTCCACATGTGCAGCGTGTCAAATGTATCCTGCCACCCGCCGGGCGGTAGGTCAGGCCAGGCAAACGAGGATTTAACGGCCATTGCGTACTGTGTACGATTTCGTTAGGCGGCGCGAAGGTTTTCGAAAACCACCCTGCGGCTTTGAATTGATCTTCACTGCAGCGCAATAGCGGGAACTTGTCGTCATTTCATTTCGACGAGGGGTTGACGTAGAATGTGCGAAGGCAGGAGATCATCTTATGAGCGCTACAATGCGAATTGCCGGAGTCATCGTCTCGGGACTCGTTCTCTTCGGCTGTGCGGCAACACCTCAATCAAAGCCGGCAGCCACTGCGGCGATGAAAGATCCTAACTGCCTGACTGATACCGGCGACAGGATACCTTCGGGTAAGCAGGGTTGCCGTGGATACGGGCGCTCATACTCCAAAGATGATATTGATAGAACTGGTTTGACATCGGCCGGCGATGCGCTGGGTCTTCTCGATCCGTCGGTCACAGTTCATCACTAGCCCGCTCTGAATTCCAGGTCCTCGAGGATCATTTGCGCGCCCTTCTCGGCGATCATGGCCGTGGGCGTGTTCGTATTGCCGGACGTTATCGTCGGCATGATAGAGGCATCGACAACCCGCAAGCGCTCGATGCCGTGAACACGCAGGCGCGCATCAACCACCGCTTCCGCATCCGTGGCACGCCCCATCTTGGCCGTCCCCACGGGATGGAAGATCGTGGTACCGATATCTCCCGCGGCTGCGGCAAGCGAATCGGTGTCGTCGCCGACCTGAGCGCCGGGTAGAAATTCTTCGGGTGCGAATCCTTGGACGGCCGGCTGCGCCATGAGGCGCCGCGTGCAGCGAATGGCATCGGCAGCCACGGCGCGGTCCTGCGCCGTGGCCAAATAGTTCGGCGCAATCATCGGCGGCGCCAGCGGATCGGCGGACCTAAGCCGCACGGTACCGCGCGAAGTAGGGCGCAGATTGCATGCGCTCAAGGTGATGGCCGGATACCTGTGCAGAGGCTCCCCGAACTTGTCGAGCGACAAAGGTTGCACATGAAACTCGATATTCGCCCTGGGCTGGGTGGGGTCCGAGCGCATGAAAATGCCGAGTTGCGAAGGTGCCATGGTCAGTGGTCCGCGCCGGCGCAGCACGTAGTCGATTCCCATCCATGCGCGCCCCAGCACCGAATGATAAGTTTCGTTCAGGGTCTTCACATTGCTCACTTTGTAGATTGCGCGCTGTTGCAAGTGATCTTGAAGGTTCGAACCTACACCGCGCCGGTCGATCAGGGTTTTGATGCCGAGCGGCGCGAGCCACGCGTGGCTGCCAATCCCCGACAAGCTGAGGATATGCGGCGAGCCGATTGCGCCGGCGGATAAAATGACGGTGCCGGCGGTACGAACCTCGACGCTCTCGCCGTCGCGCCGAAACACGACGCCGCATGCACGGCCGTTCTCGATGACCAATCGCTCGACGAGGACGTGCATCTGAAGGTTGAGATTTTGGCGCGCGAGCGCAGGCATCAAAAAACCCCTGGCCGCGGACCAGCGGCGGCCGCGTTTCTGGTTGACGTGAAAATAGGAGACGCCTTCGTTATCGCCGCAATTGAAGTCCTCGATGGCCGGGACGCCGAGCTGAACGGCGGCATCGCGCACGGCATCGAGCACCCGCCAGGCGACGCGCGGCGCTTCGACATGAAACCCGCCGCCGACCCCGTGATGCTCGCTTTCGCCCAGGAAATGATTCTCCACACGCCTAAACGCGGGCAGCACGTCTGACCATCCCCAGCCCTCGAGTCCGAGCGACCGCCAGCCGTCATAGTCGGCTGCCTGGCCTCGCATACTGATCATGGCGTTGATTGACGATGAGCCGCCAATCACCTTGCCGCGTGGATAGGCGAGCGCGCGCCCGTTGAGCCCCGGCTCTTTTTCCGTTCGAAACATCCAGTCCGAACGCGGATTGCCGATGGTAAAAAGATAACCGGCGGGAACGTGGTACCAAATCCAATTGTCGCGGCCGCCGGCCTCGAGAAGCAGAACCCGCTGCTTCGGGTCAGCAGACAGGCGATTTGCCAAAACACATCCCGCCGTTCCCGCGCCGACGACAATGAAGTCATAGTCGCCTGCCAGGCGTTTCATGTCCCGTCGCCGGTGTTCTTCACGCCGATACGGGAAACGTCGGCCAACGATCGACGATTTTGCCGTCCTCGTACACCAGCAGATCTCCAAATTGCAAAAAGACCGCCTCGGACTGATTCGGTCTCAAGAATACGAAGTCATCCGGCTTGAGCACCACGGATCGGGAACCCGTCAGTATTTCCTGGTTGCTCGAGCGTCCAAAGATGCTGTTGAACTCCAGTCCGGGCGGGGATTCCGGCTCCGCGAGCCAATGGCCGCCGTGAATGAAGTAGGCGCGTTCTGAGTTGGCATCGAAAAATCGCATTACCCCCGATAGCGCTTCCAATCCGGGAATCTGCGTTTTCCCCACCGCTTTGATGACGGGGGTGGCGATGAAGGCCGCTGGGACATGATGGGTCAGGGTTTTCGTGTCAAAGTCACGTGGCTTCACGAAGGCCGACCCGATGGCGAGCTCGGTGGCGACCGGATCACGCGCATGCAGGGAATAGGTCGGGCTTCCGGCGGTGTTGAAGGTGTATTTGGACGTGTCGGAACCCATGCGCGAACGCACGACATCGACCGACTCTTGATATCGTTTAATGACCGCCTCGTATGCTCTGCTGGGAATTGGCATTTTCGGCACGTGTGGGTCGTATCCCATCAGTCCTGAGAATTCAAGGCTTGGGTGTTGCTTGATCAGATCGAGCGCCGCCGACAAATCCTGAACGCTTTGAAATCCGCCACGATGCAGGCCCACGTCGATTTCCGCGTTGACTCGCAAGACCTGACTTCGCGACTTTGCAATCTGTGCGTATTCTTGAATTCTCTGCGGCGTATCGACGAGCCACTGTGGCCTCAATTGGGTTATGCCACCCGCCGCGAGTTGATCGCACACGGCGGCAACCTCGATCGCCGGCAGCGGTTTGCCCAGCAGCATGTCCGCGGTTGGCCGCAAGTGCGCCGTGTCGAGCACCATCGGCCCATTGAACACCATGAAACGCTCGGCACTTAAACCCCGTGCGATCTCCTCGATGAGCTTAGGGGAGGGTAAGGATTTCACCACGATCCGAGTCGCCAGCTTTGAGCCCTGCAATGTATTGCGAAGCGCTTGCATGTTCGCGTGCAAACGCGCGCGATCAATCAGCAGCACCGGCTTGGCGATGCCCGCCTCTCGCAGCGCTTGGGAGAGCGCTAGAAAATACGCATCGTGCGCTCCTCCGTGATCGCGCTTGCGAAGAGCGAAGACGGTTGCGGCAGCGGCGATGGCAGCGCCTCCCAACAGCATGCGGCGACGAGTCCATCGATTCGGCGGGAGTTGTTTTGCGTCAAGCATGGATGAAGAGTTCTCGTAGGTAGGGATTGAGAAATCGACCTTGGCTGTCGAGCGACTCGCGCACCTTCATTGCGTCGCGCCAGCGCGGGTAGAGCGCCTCAAGATCGCGCGCTTTCAAAGAATGCAGTTTACCCCAATGCGGTCGGCCGCCATGCCGGCGCAGAATAGGCTCGACCTGTGCGAACAGTTGCTTGTAGTCGTCTTTGTAGTAGGCGTGAACGGCGATTGATCCCGAATCTCGATCGTAGAAAGGCGACAGCCAAGCATCATCTTTGGCGATCGAGCGCAATTCGAGCGGGAAGAAAACGTCGCTGTGGTTAGCCTCAATGAGCGCCAGCACTTCGAGCATCGCCGCCATCTGCGTCTCGCGGGGCAGGTGAAACTCCATTTCGTTGAAGCGCACAGGCCGCTCGTTGGATAGCAACTTCCAGCTTTCGTCTATGGCCAGCTCTTCAGGTACACCCGTGAGTGCAGACTGAGCGAGCCGGCGCCGCAACGGCGGAAGCCATCCAAACAAATCGCGAAGCCGCTTCAAGCTCATCAGCGACTCGGTGTCCAGGTCCGGTCCACGGGGAATGACGTCCGCATCGGTGGGGTCGGTGGTAATCACCGCCGAGTGCCCCGTGAAGGGCAGCGCAAAAAACTCGACCTTGCGATGCGCGGCGCAGAGGCTGTTCCATTCGGCGGCGGTCTTCTCGGTAGGCTGGAGGAAAGTCCGCTTCCGTACTCGGTGCACAGCGGCATTCTGAAGGGTGACCTGAGTGATGACGCCGAAGGCACCCAGACCCACGCGCGCGGCAGAGAAAACATCCGGATTTTGCCGGGCGCTGCAATCGAGGATGTCGCCGCCGGCGGTGGCCAGCCGAAAGCTGCGGATGGAGCCGTGCAGCGCTTGGTATTGTTGGCCCGTTCCATGTGTCGCCGTTCCGACCGCTCCCCCGAGGGACTGTTTGTTGATGTCGGGCAGGCTCAACATCTCCTGTCCGATGGCGGCAAGTGCCGGTCCTAAGTCCCCCAGCCGCGTACCCGCCCACACGGTTGCCATATTGCCGGAAGGATCGTGGTTGAGGATCCCGCTCATCTGGTCGAGAGAAAGGAGAGTTCCATCCGTCGGCACCAGAGAGGTAAATGAATGTCCGGCGCCCACCGGCCGGATTGGCGCCGGCGTCTTGCGCAGCAAGTCCAGCAACTCATCCTCCGAGCTTGGGGCGGCGCGCACGGCAGGGTAACTGCTCGCGCTCCCCGACCAATTTCTCCAGACCAGGTTTCCTTGGCCGTTGCGCGGCGGCGGCGAGGACGGCTCTCGATCGAACCACCATTCGCGGCCAAGCTCGGTCCCGACGAGGGCGGTTGCCGCAGCGCCGACACCGATCCCAATTGCCGTGCGTCGTGTAACAGTCAATGCAATCCCCCGTTTGACATGAATGCGATCAGCGCTTCGAAGTCCGCCGTCGTGCACGTGAAGCATTGTCCGCCCGGGGGCATGCCATTGAAACCCGTCAGTACATTTCGCACCAACTCTGGCATGCCTTTCTTCAATCGCGAAAGCCACGCGGCCCGATCGCCGGTGAGAGGCGCGTTTGCCTGCGCATTGGCGTGACAAGCGCGGCAGGAATGATCGTAGAGAGCGGCCAAGCGTTCATCGGCGGGGCGCAACGTTGTGGCGCGCACCGCTGCCCGCGCCGCCTCCGCCGGCGATGGTGCCGACTCGCGACTGCATCCGCACAGCATGCAACCGATAACGATGCTGCAAACGAGCCAGCCACGTCTATATCGGGAGCGAATGAACGAGCCGGGCATCATTTATTCAAGTCTCAGTCACCGTTTCGCTCGTTGCCGTAGGATAAGTGACGTAGCCCTCGGCCCCTTGCGAATACCAGGTTTTCTGATCGTCCGCGTTAAGCTCAATGTTGTTTGCGAAGCGATAGGGCAGGTCCGGATTCGCCAGAAATTTTCGTCCGAACGTGATGGCGTCAGCAGCGCCCGCAGCAATGGCTGCCTGTCCGCGCGCAAGGTCGTAATCCGAATTCAGCACCAGCGGTCCCTTGAATACTTTGCGAATGAGCGGCGCCACCGGGGGGCGTTCCGACTTTCCGAATGTGCCGTCGGGCCCAGGTTCGCGCAACTCGAGAAACGCGATGCCGAGCGAATCCAGAACCGCGGCTGCAGCCGGAAACAGCGCCGCTTGATTGCTGTCGTCAACGCCTTGCGAATCGCCGTTCGGCGACAGGCGCACCGCAGTTCGCTCCTTGCCAACAGCACCCACCAGCGCCTCAACCACTTCGCGCAGCAATCGCGCCCGATTCTCGATCGGACCGCCGTAGGCGTCGGTGCGCTTGTTGCTGCCGTCGCGCAGGAATTGGTCAATGAGATAGCCATTGGCGCCATGCAGTTGTACGCCGTCGAAGCCGGCGTCGATGGCATTTCTGGCTGCGGTCACGTAATCGCCAATCAGGCGCGGGATTTCCTCGATCGCCAGCGGCCGCGCTTCGACATAAGGCTGCCTGCCATCGTATGTGTGAGCCTTGCCCGGCGCGGTGGTCGCGCTGGCGGAAATAGGCTGAACGTCATGCAGTGACGGATGCACGATCCGCCCCATGTGCCATAGTTGTGCGAAAATTCGGCCGCCGGCCCTGTGCACTGAACCGGTTACCACCTTCCAGCGCGCCACGTGCTCCGGACCCCACAGCCCACCGGCGTAAGGCCAGCCGCTTCCTTCGACCGTGATTCCGGTCGCTTCAGATATGATCAAGCCAGCTGCGGCGCGCTGTGCGTAGTACGCGGCCATGAGGTCGGTCGGAACGTGGTTGCGGGTGCCGCGGCCGCGGGTCAGAGGGGCCATCCAGATTCGGTTGGGGCATATGAGGCGGCCGATTTTGATCGAGTCGAACAGCGTGGTCATGAAATCCTTGGGAATGCCTGCGAATTGCCCCACCATGCTAGCAGGATGCATACTCCGATTAGCTGGAATTGGTCCGGCTGGAAAGCCGCGCTTGATGGCTGAATTCGTGTTTATCTACAAGAAATTACCGAGGATTTGCATGCATATCATGAGCCGAAACTTTGTTCTCCTAGGGTTGTTAAGCCTTGCGCTGCGCGTTTACGGAGCTGACTCGACAGTTCCCGGCCGATTTACGGTTGGCCGATACCTTGACTTACAGTCGGCGAGCGCGCCTCAGATCTCTCCCGATGGGTCGCAGGTCCTCTACACGAGGACTCTCGTCAACAAACAGGATGACAAGTTTGAACGAGCGCTTTGGATTGTAAATTCCGACGGTTCGCATCACCGCTTCCTGGCCAAGGGTAACGGAGCGGTGTGGTCAGGGGATGGCAAGAGCATCGCGTTTCTCGCCGAAGGCGAGCCCAAGGGCATGCAAATTTTTGTCATCGAGCCGGGAATCGCGGGGCCTCCTTCGCAGCTCACGCGGCTCACCGAGGAACCGGGCAACCTTCGCTGGTCTCCGGACGGCAAGTCGATTGGTTTCACCGCGAACGTAGCGGCTCCCGAAAAGTGGTCGGTCGACCTGCCGGCGGCACCCGAAGGCGCCAAATGGGCCAACACGCCGCGCTACACCGAGAGATTCCATACCTGGCGCGACGGCGCGGGATTCACCGAGCACGGTTGGCGGCATCTGTTTCTGATTGCAAGGGACGGCGGCACGCCGCATCAGGTGACGAGCGGGGAGTGGAGCGTCGGTGACAGTTCCTTTGAAGTCGCCACCGGCGTCATCTGGGACTTCACTCCCGATGGGCGCTCCGCAATCATCGAAGGGTATAAGGAGGGGGATCTTGATCACAACGATCGGGAAAGCAATATCTACTCCGTGGACCTGGGTACCGGCGCCACCAGTCGTCTCACGAAGACGGCCGGCACATGGGTGCGGCCGGCTGTCGCACCGGACGGCAAAACGATTGCCTATGTCGGATACACCAAGACCGATTCGAATCGCGTTATGGATTTGTGGACGATGTCGGCGGACGGGGGCGGCGCCTCGCTTCAGTCGGCAGGCTTCGATCGAGAACCTCAGAGCCTGAAGTGGGCGCCGGATGGCAGCGCGCTCTATTTCACGGCCGAGGATCGGGGAAGCGTTCATCTCTACCAATGGTCGAAGGGGAAGGGCTTTCGTCAGCTGACCAACGGTCCTGAGGTGCTGACCAACCCCACGATCGGCAAAGGCGCGATCGCGGCGATTCGGTCGTCCTTCCGTTCGCCCCGCGACGTCGTATTGATCAATCCGCGCCGGCCGGAGACGGTGCAGCAGCTCACTCATCTCAATGACGAACTGCTGCGAGGCATAGCCCTCGCCAATGCCGAGGAGATTTGGTACGACTCCAGCGGCGGTGCGCGTATTCAAGGCTGGGTGGTCAAACCGCCGGATTTCGATCCTAAGCGCCACTATCCGCTGCTGCTTGAGATCCACGGAGGTCCGTACGCAATGTACAACGTGGATTTCAGTCCGCAGTTTCAGAACTTCGCGGCCAACGGATACCTGGTGATTTTTGTAAACCCACGGGGGTCGACAGGTTATGGAACCGCGTTCGAAGGCGCAATTGCCAAGCATTACCCAGGGCCGGACTACGATGACCTGATGGCGGGCGTCGATGCGGTCGTGAAGCAGGGTGCTGTCGACGAATCGCGCATGTACGTGTCAGGGTGCAGCGGCGGCGGCGTGTTGTCGAGCTGGGTAATCTCACACACGAATCGCTTCGCAGCGGCGGCGGTCCGTTGCCCGGTCATCGACTGGATCAGTATGGCCGGAGAGACCGACATACCGTTCTTCACCTACCGTTTCTTTAAAAAGCCGTTCTGGGAGGACCCGACCGATTGGCTCGAGGAGTCCTCGCTGATGCATGTGGGCAACGTCAAGACACCGACACTGATCATGACCGGGGAGCTGGACAGGCGCACGCCCATTCCTCAAAGCGAAGAGTTCTACCAGGCGCTTAAGTACCGTGGTATTCCCACGGCGATGTTGCGCTTCGATCAGGAGTATCACGGTACCGCACAGATCAAACCGTCGAACTGGATGCGGACACAGCTTTACATGATGAGCTGGTTCCAGCGCTATAGCGGCAATCCGCAACTGCCGGCCCCACGATAGAGGGTGCGATGACGACCATAAACTCGATGAGCCGGCGCGACATGCTCGCGATGGGGTTATTGGCGGCACTGCCGAGCGCACTGCTGTCGGAAATAGCGCGCGCGGCGGCCGCGCCGCCCAATACTGCCACCATGCACGCATTGGATCACTTTATCACCGGTTATTGTGAGGCCATGAATGCCCCCGGGCTGACGTTGGGCGTTGCCGGCGCAGAGGGGCCACTGCGCGTCTCTTCGTATGGCTATGTCGATCTTGCGGCGAAAATTCCGGTATCGCCATCCCATCTGTTTGAGATCGGCTCAATCACGAAGTCGTTTGTGGCGCTCGTCATCCTCCAGCTGCATGAGGAAGGCAAAGTGGATTTGCAGGCGCCGATTCACGGCTATCTTCCGTGGCTCGCCATGGAGACCGATTTTGGCGACATTCTCATCCATCATCTATTGACGCATTCAAGCGGCATGCCCGATGACCCCCCGTTGTTTCCAAGCTCTCCGCAGCGAAGACCTCGGCAAGCGTTCAAACCGGGCTCAGAATTTCATTACTGCAATTGGGGTTACGATGTTCTCGGGCACTTGATCGAAACCCTCGACGGCCGTCCGTGGGCCACAGCCGTGAACGAGCGCATCTTGAAACCAATCGGCATGCTGGATACCGCGCCGATCATCACCAGTGCAGTGCGCCCGCGAATTGCCCAAAGCTATGTGCCCTTGCACGACGATCGGCCTTATCCGCGCCATTCTCCCATCGTGCCGGCAGGCAACTTGGCGGTCGATTTTGCGGCAGGGTCGATCGCATCGACGCCGAAAGACATGAATCTGTATATGCAGGCGCTGTTGAATCGCGGCGAGATTCGCGGTCGCCGAATAGTTTCCGAAGAAAGTTTCAAACTCTTTTCCACTCGTCATATCACTGCGCCGCCGTTTGGTCCGACGGCAGGTTACGGATATGGCATCGCGGTTGATACGCTCGATGGGCATGTCCGACTTAAGCATACCGGGGGCATGGTGTCATTCATGTCGGCCATGCATTTGGACTTGGATTCACGGTTCGGCGCATTCGCATCGATAAACGCGCAGTTAGGCTATCGGCCCAATCCGGTGGTACAACTTGCGCTGCAGCTGTTGCGCTCTGAGAAAGAACATACCAAGCCGCCTGCAGCTCCGGAATTTGACGGTGCCGCAAAAGTAGAAGCTGCGCAGAGCTACAGCGGCGTTTACACGTCCGGCGCCGGCCGGCGCATCGAAATTAAAGATGCGTCGGACCGGCTGGCGCTCGCCGTTGATGGGCGCACGATTCCGCTGCAGCAGTCCGAGGACCGCACGTTTATCGCAGAGCATGCCGGATTTGACCTGTTTCCGATCGTTTTTGAGCGGGCCACAGCGTCGTCTTCGGCAGATCCGGCTGACAACTCGAAGCGACCCGTCACGGCGTTGTCGTGCGGGGCAGAGTGGTTTGCCCGCGAGGGATACCATGGCCAGCCTCCGCTTGAACCATCGCCCGCACTGGCTAGATATGCCGGAAAGTATTACTCAGAGAATCCATGGTATGGCGTCATCCGGGTGGTTCAGCGTCAGCGACAATTGTGGGTCGGCGGTACTGACCCACTGACTGTCATTGGCAATCATTTGTTCAGGGTCGGAGAGCAGCCTTCAAGTACCAGTGTTGTTGAGTTCTCGGAATGGGTAAACGATATGCCCAACTTACTGTGGTTCGACGGTGTGCAGTTTCGAAGAATTGGCGATGCTAATTCGTGACGCCGGCATATTGCGAAGGTTGCTTGTGCAGACGCATTTCGCGATCATGTAACCATGAAACTACTGCGCTATGGACCACCGAAGAGCGAAAAACCGGGCCTTCTGGACAGCAAAGGCGTGATTCGCGATTTGTCGGCTCACATTGATGATATTTCTCCTGAAACGGTGACGCCGAAGAGTTTGGCGCGCCTGTCAGCGCTGAATAGCGAGGCGTTGCCGGTTGTCAGCGGTACGCCCCGGCTTGGCGTACCAGTCAAAGGGATCGGCAAGTTCATCGCGATTGGCTTGAACTATGCGGATCACGCCAAGGAAGCGAATCTGCCAATTCCGGCAGAGCCTCCCATGTTCACAAAGGCAATCAGCTGCTTGAGCGGCCCCAACGATGACGTGATGTTGCCCAAGGATTCACTCAAGAGCGATTGGGAAGTCGAGCTGGGGATCATCATCGGGCGCACGACCCGATATGTCAGCGAAGACAAGGCACTCGATTCTGTCGCGGGCTACGTGCTTGCCAACGACGTTTCGGAACGCGCCTTTCAGATGGAACGCGGCACGCAATGGGACAAAGGCAAGGGCTGTGATACGTTCGGACCGGTGGGACCGTGGCTGGTGACGGCAGACGAAGTCGGCGATGCGCAAAAACTTTATATGTTTTTAAATCTCAACGGCCGTCGCATGCAGACCGGTAACACCCAAAGAATGATTTTCCCCGTGCGGCATTTGATCGCCTATGTGAGTCAATTCATGACTCTGTACCCGGGCGACCTGCTGATTACGGGTACCCCGCCCGGCGTGGGCTTGGGTCACAAACCTGATCCCATTTTTCTCAAGGCGGGCGATGAAATGCATTTGGGAATCGAAAAACTCGGTGAGCAAAGGCAAACCGTCGTTGTCTGGCGACACCTCGGGGATGAGACGTCATAAAGCGCGCACTGCCGGCGCGTGAGGGCCGGCGTCACCGTTGACGCCGGCCCGAAGATTGCTGACGAGCAATCGCCTAGCGGTTCTGCGCTACCAGTTTCGACACCTCTGCCCACTGCTCAGATGCGCGCGCGACGTTTCCTGGAACATCTTTCTTCCAGTTCTTACGCGATTCGACATCACTGAACATGTAGAGCTTTCCATCGACCAAGGCAAACACACGCGGGTGCGCGCCAACCTTGCGGCCTTGCGATACGCCGAATGCATCGAAGCCGCCATACTGCGGAGCATAACGCTCCGGGTCGGCCGCAAAGGTATGCAAATGTGTGTTGGTGATGAAGTAGAACTTTGAGCCCTTGTAGTCGAAGCTAAGTTCTTTGACGCCCAGGATCGGATCCGGCGCGGGCGCAAAATACGAGAGTGCGTCGTAGCTATCCAACGCAGCGCCCTTTTCCTCGAAGAAATCTCCGGCCAGCGCATAGGTAGCGGTGACGCTCAAGATCGCAACTGAAGCAAGACGAAATATTGATCGGTAAATCACGGTAGTCTCCAAGTGGTTTCGATAAAAACATCGCGAAAAATGACTGACGCTCCGTCAGCGGCTTCGCGGGCCGGGTTCATCGCATCCCAACCGCGATCACGGCAAAGGGGAATAGCCCAAGGATTACTGAGAGAAATAAGGCGCTGAGGTTGACGAGGGCTTTCATGGGCATCTCCGGGTGGTTTTGAACCGTGGAGGCAGTGTAGTAGGCGACTTCAGCGCGCGTTGGGGTGTGCGCCAAACCGCCGGTTCCACGGCGCGAGCGGCAGAAGAGGGTCGCGAACGGTATGTCGGATGCGTCAGACTGCCGCCCGGGCGGTCAATTGGGCCCGAGGACGGTATTGCGGGCCTGAATCCTAAGGGCGCCGCGTAGGGCGAGTGACCGGCGCTGCGAGCTTAAGGGTCACTTAAGCTCCACCCAGGTCGGTGCGTGGTCGCTCGCTTTTTCCCAGCCTCGCACCTCGCGATACACGCCTGCACCGACCAAGCGACCGGCGATAGAGGGGCTGAGAAGCAAATGATCGATCCGCAGTCCGGCGTCGCGGCCATAGGCGTTGCGAAAATAATCCCAAAACGTATAGATCTGCTGGTCAGGGTGAATAGTGCGCAATGAATCAACCCAGCCGTGCTTGATGAGATGCGCGAACGCCTCGCGAACCTCGATTCTGAACAGAGCATCGTCAACCCAGCGTTCTGGTTTATACACATCCGCCTCGGTCGGTATCACGTTGTAGTCGCCGGCGAGTACCACGGGAGCACCCGATAGGAGCAGCTCCGCGGCGTGCGCGAGCAGACGATTGAGCCAACGCAGTTTGTATTCGAATTTAGGGCCCGGCGCCGGATTACCGTTCGGTAGATACAGGCATCCGATCACAATCCCACCGACCGTCGCTTCGATATATCGGCTATGGACATCGTCAGGATCGCCGGGCAGCACTCGTCTTATTTCTTGGGGCTCAGAATTCTTGGCCAGGATGGCCACGCCGTTCCAGCTTTTTTGCCCGTGCCAGATGACACCGTAACCAGCATCGCGAATCGCAGTCTCGGGAAATTTGTCCTGCGGCGCCTTCAATTCCTGGAGGCACACGACATCCGGCGAGCATTCTCCAAGCCAGCGCAGCAGATTGGGTAGCCGCGCATTAATGCTGTTGACATTGTAGGTTACGATTCTCATGGCGCTCAATGGTGTGGCCTCAAATGCCGATGCGTTGTGCCATCGTGGGTGTGAGGCGCTCCGAGTTCTACATTGACCAGATTGAGAACACCGTGGCGAACCCCGCGCTCGGCGATGATTTCATCTGCGAATTCTCGGACGCGTTTCACGGGCCCCTTTAACATGACCGTCTCGATGCACTGATCGTGATCCAAGTGGGCGTGCATCGTGGAGACTGTCAGGTCATGATGAGCATGCTGAATGCTGGTTAAGCGCTCCGCCAATTCTCGCTCATGATGGTTGTACACGTACGATAGATTGGCGACGCAGGCACCCTTGGAGGATCGCTTCTCGGCACTTTGCTGTAGATGAGTGCGCAAAATATCTCGCACCGCTTCGCTCCGAGTAGCGTAGCCGCGCTCTTTGATGAGCGAATCAAATGCGTTGGCCAGATTTTCATCGAGCGATATCGTAAAGCGATCCATGTCAGTCTCCGCAAACCAGGGTTGAGCCCGCCGCGAGGGGCTCATCATTTTTGCAGCAACCGCGTTTTAAAGCGATCCGTTAAGCTACTTTTGCTCAGAATTTCTTCGTCGCCGTAAAGCGCGCCATGATGGGCTCGAGGGGATGCTCATGGACATCCGCGCGCCCGTCCGGATAGCTGCTCACCTCATTTTGCAATCGATCGACGTACCAAAACTCGGCTGCCGCCGCATGCGTGTTGAGCAGGTTGTAAATGCCCAGAGATGCGCTCCACCCGGCCGGCAACGCGTAATGGGCGTCAAGATTCAGCTCGCCGAACCCCTTCCCGTTCACTTGGCCAAGCGCGGTCGGCGCATTGGCGCACGAAGTGGCTACATCCGGGAAGTCGTGGACGGCGGCGGAGTTGACGCAAGGCCCCGAGGAGAGCGGATAGTTGCCGAGATAGCGGTAATTCAATCCACCACTCCAGGGACCTAAATCCTTGAGGTACAGCGCCAAGGATCCCGTG
>Ga0224547_1000015_pt1 | contig 45987 bp, 40 predicted proteins | sample 714P21014metaG_FD_179908 | JGI IMG/M metagenome (GOLD analysis project Ga0224547, IMG submission 179908) | Peat soil microbial communities from Stordalen Mire, Sweden - 717 P2 10-14 | ecosystem: Environmental > Terrestrial > Soil > Wetlands > Peat | place: Sweden: Norrbotten County, Stordalen...
GGCGCGGCGAAATGCCTTAAACCCTTCGAAACACGTGCTGGCGTAATGCAGCATGTGCGCAGCGGGACTGATCTCGATCGGTCCCACAGGCTTGATTTCGCTCTGGCTCCATTTGCCGTCGCGGTGGGTGGCCACCGCCATATGCGAGGTCAGCAAGGTGCCGAACGCGGGTCGCTGAGGTTGGGACGTCATGAGGATTTCACCGTAGGAATAAAAATCGTCGCGGGATGCTCGAGTCGCTCTTTCAGTGCCTGGATCATCGCCGCCGCATCATAACCGTCCACGAAGCGATGATCGAATGAGGACGACAAGTTCATGATTCGCCGCACCACCACCGCGCCTTGAAAGACGACCGGCCGCTCAACCGCTTTGTTGAGGCCGATGATCGCCACTTCCGGCGCATTGATGATGGGCGTGGATGCGATGCCGCCGAGTTTGCCCAGGCTCGTGACCGTAATCGTGGATCCGACCAACTCCTCACGCGTGGCCTTGTTGCTGCGTGCGCGTTCGGCAAGGCGGCGGATTTCCGCGACCATCTCCCACAGGGTAAGCGACTGCGCATTGCGCACGACGGGAACTTTCAAGCCGTCCGGAGTCTGCGTGGCAATTCCCACATGCATGGCGCGATGCCGCACCAACACGCCGCGCGCCGCATCGTACAAAACGTTGCATTGCGGAAATGATTCGAGCACCCGGGTCAGCGCCATCACCACCAGCGGCAGATAGCTCAAGGAGCCTGCGTCTTTTGGCCGCGAGTGGTTCAGGTGTTCACGCAGCGATTCGAGCTCGGTCACGTCGACCTCTTCGACGTAGGCGAAGTGCGGAATCGTGCGCTTCGCCTCACTCATGCGTTCGGCAATGAGGCGACGCAGGCCGATGACTTTGATTTCGGTCGTGTCAGCCGCGTCCGCCGACGTCTCGCGCAGCGCGCCGGTCTGCAAGTCAGCTCGCAGAATTCGCCCTCCCGGACCTGAGCCGGCCACGGTGGCGAGGTCGATCCCGGCTTCGCTGGCGAGGCGCCGATTCGCCGGCGATGTCATCACACGGCCCTTGGCCGCCGCGGGCGGCGCGGGCAGCGCAACGGTTTGCGCTGGGGCGCTGACCGCCTTGGGTGGCGCGGGCTTCGCAGCGGGCGCGGCAGACGCCGCCGCCGGCGCGGCTACCGCCGCACCGTCGCTCAATTCGAACACGATCAAAGGCGAACCGACGGCGACCTTGTCGCCGGGGGCGCCCGTCACCGACACCACGCGGCCGCTCACCGGCGCCGGCACTTCCACGGCCGCCTTGTCGGTCATGACCTCGACGATGAGTTGATCTTCTGCGATCACATCGCCGGGCTTGGTGTGCCAGGCGACGATTTCTGCCTCAACCGTCCCTTCGCCCAAGTCCGGCATCTTGAATGTGAACTGGCTCATGCAGGTTCCATGACAGCCTTGAGCGCTGCCTTGACTCGCGCCTGGCCGGGAAAGTACTCCCACTCGAACGCATGCGGATACGGCGTGTCCCAGCCGGTCACGCGCTGGATCGGCGCCTCCAGCGCCCAGAAGCACTCTTCTTGAACGGTCGACAGGATTTCCGCGCCGAATCCAGAAAAGCGGGTGGCCTCGTGCGCGACCACGCATCGGCCGGTCTTTTTGACCGATGAGCAAATGGTGTCCACATCCAGCGGCACCAGCGAGCGAATATCGATGATCTCGGCATCCACATTCAGCGCCGCCGCCGCGGCAACCGCGACATGCACCATGGTGCCGTACGTGATGATGGTGACCGCCGCGCCGGCGCGCACGATGTCCGCCCTGCCCAACGGCACTTTGAAATAGCCTTCGTCGACCTGACCCTTCGGGTGCGTGCTCCACGGCACAGCCGGCTTGTTGGGATCGCCATCGAATGGACCGTTGTACAGACGCTTCGGCTCGAAGAACACGACCGGATCATCATCCTCGATGCAGGTGATCAACAGGCCTTTGGCATCGAAGGGATTGGAGGGCATGACGACCTTAATGCCGCTGACATGCGTGAATATACTCTCGGGACTTTGCGAATGCGTCTGGCCGCCGCGGATGCCGCCCCCGCAGGGCGTGCGGATGGTGACCGGCGCGAAGAAATCGCCGGCACTGCGATAGCGGATGCGCGCCAGCTCGCTGACGATCTGATCGAACCCAGGATAGATGTAGTCGGCGAACTGAATTTCGGCGACCGGCCGCAACCCGTTCACGCTCATACCGAGGGCGGTTGCCACAATGCCGCCCTCGGCAATCGGCGTATCGATCACGCGGTGCTCGCCGTACTTGCGCTGCAGTCCTTCCGTGGCGCGAAACACGCCGCCGAAATAGCCGATGTCCTCGCCCATCAGCACGACCGACGGATCTTTGCCCAGCATGATGTCCATGGCGGAGTTCAAGGCCTGGATCATGTTCATATTGGCCATGATCTAAGAATTCCGTTCCTTGCGCATCAAGGCCTGTTGCCGCTGCAGATTTTGCGGCATCTCCTTGAAGACATCCTCGAACATCAGGTCGGCATCGAGCCTCGGACCCTCGCTCATGGTGCCGAAGCTGACGGCCTCCTTCCAGCTCGCCGCGACCAGCACTTCGAGCTCGGCGGTCATGGCCTGATGCCGCGCCTCCGACCACTCGCCGATTTTGATCAAGTGCGCCTTCAATCGCAGGATGGGATCGCCCAAAGGCCAGTGTTCCGCATCGTCCTTGGCGCGGTAGCGCGCCGGATCATCACTCGTGGAGTGCGCGGCGCCTCGATACGTCACGAGTTCAATCAGCGTCGGACCGCCGCCGGTGCGCGCGCGCTCTGCGGCCCACTGCGTTACCGCATACACGGCGAGAAAATCATTGCCGTCGACGCGGATGCCCGCCATGCCGTAGCCCGGACCGCGCGCGGCGAATGATCGCTGCTCACCGCCCGCATAACCCTGAAATGTGGAAATGGCCCACTGATTGTTGACCACATTGAGGATCACCGGCGCTTGATACACGGAAGCGAATAGCAAGGCGTAATGAAAATCGGCCTCGGCGCTGCTGCCCTCGCCCATCCAGGTCGCGGCCAAATTGTCTTCGCCCTTGATGGCCGCCGCCATGGCCCAGCCCACCGCTTGAGGAAATTGCGTCGCCAGATTGCCGGAGATGGAAAAAATATTGTTTGCCCGCGAGTGGTACATCACCGGAAGCTGGCGGCCTTTGCACATGTCCTTGGTGTTCGACAACGTCTGACACATCAGGTCCACCAACGGAATGCCGCGCACGACCTGCAAACCCTGATTGCGGTAACCCGGGAATAACATGTCGCTGGGACGCAGCGCCATGCCTTGCGCGACCGACACGGCTTCCTCTCCCAGCGAGCGGATATAAAAGGAGATCTTGCCGCCGCGTTGCATGCGCTGCATGCGCTCATCGTAAGTGCGCGTCAGCAGCATGTGCCGCAAGCCCACTTGCAAGTCGCTCGCGTCAAGATGCGGATGCCAGGGGCCGACGGCATCGCCGTTGTCATCGAGCACGCGCACCAACTCGACCGACAGGGACATCATGTCTCGGGCGCGTGCATTGATCTGCGGCCTCGGTACCGCGCCGGCGGGTGAGAGCTGCACGTAGCTGAAATCCGGTTTCTCGCCGGGGCGTGCGGGCACACGGGGTAAATGCAGGCGCGATTTTTTGCTCATCCCACTAATTTACGTCCCCAAGCCCATCGATGTTGCAATCATTAGGGTTGAGCCTAATAATCCGGTATATTCATTCCGAAAGTAGGTATGTTGTGGAACAAATTAACCGACCTGCCATTGATCGGCTGGATTTGCGCCTTCTCGACATTCTACAGCGGCAAGGAGCGCTGTCGGTTGCCGAAGTCGCCGCACAAACCAAGCTATCGACCACAACCTGTTGGCGGCGCATCCAACAACTCGAGCAGAACGGCGTCATCAAGGCACGCGTCGCGCTGCTGGATCGAAACGCGCTCGGACTGGATGTCACTATTTTTGCCCACATAAAGCTTGCCACCACCGGCCGCGATGCACTCGCCGAATTCGAAGCGGCGATTCGCGATCGCGCCGAAGTGCTCGAATGCTACACGCTCACCGGCGAATGGGATTTTCTCTTGAAGATTGTCACCAAGAACATCAAGGCCTATGAAGCGTTCTATCTCGATTACCTGTCGCGCATCCCCTGCGTGCGATCGGTCAATTCATCGGTCGCGGTCACCGTGATCAAGGAGTCCACGGCGCTGCCGTTGGGGATTTGAACGCGCGCCACAGTTGCGTTCGCGCCTCAAGGCAGCAATATCGTCGAACCGGTGGTCCGTCTGGCTTCGAGATCGCGGTGCGCCTGCGCCGCATCGCGCAAGCTGAGGCGCAGTCCGATGTTGGCCTTCACCGCCCCTGAGGCCACCTTCGCAAATAAGTCAGCCGCGCGCATCTGCAATTCATCGCCTGTTTTGATGTAGTCGAACAGCGTCGGCCGGGTCGCATACAGCGAACCGCCGCCCACGAGATCGGTGAATTTAAAGTCGGTGATCGGTCCCGAAGATTGCCCGAAACACACGAACAGCCCGCGCCTGCGCAGACATTTCAGCGATCCGCGCCAGGTATCGTTGGCCACCGAATCGTAAACCACATCGCAGCCCTTGCCGCCGGTGATGTCCTTCACGCGCACGGCAAAATCTTGCGCGCGGTAATCGATGACATGCGTGTAGCCGCTGGCCTTGGCGACGGCGATCTTGACCGCCCCGCCCACGGTGCCGATGGCTATTGCTCCTAAGGATTTCAGCCATTGGCCCATCAACAATCCGACCCCGCCGGCAGCCGCATGGACCAGCACGATGTCGCCCGCCTTGACGGTGTAGCAGGAATTCAGCAGAAACTGTGTCGTCAATCCTTTCAGCATCATGGAAGCCGCCACGTCGAAGGCGATCCCATCGGGCAGTTTCACCAGCCGATCGGCCGGCACCACGCGCCGCGTGCGATACGCGCCGATGGGCAGCGTATAGGCCACGCGATCGCCGACTTTGAACGCCGCTCCCTCGCCGACCGCATCGACGACTCCGGCCGCCTCGCCGCCCGGAATCAGCGGCGTCATCGGCCAGGGGTAATGGCCCTTTCGATAGTAGGTGTCGATGAAATTCACGCCGATGGCATGCTGCACGATGCGCACCTCGCCGGCCCCCGGTGCCGCCGTCGTAAGCTCGCTCCATTTAAGCGCCTCGGGGCCGCCCGCCGTTCGCACGATGATTCCAAAGTCCGCCACTTGCTTCGTCATGGAACTTACCTCGCCAATGTGCCGGCATAGCGGCGGATACGCAGCATCGCTTCGCGCAAAGTGGCCTCGTCCGTGGCGAAGCACAGCCTCACGAATCCGCGAGTCTCTTCGCCGAAGGCGCCACCGTCGAGCACCGAAACCCGTTCGGATTTATAAAGCCCGCTCATGAAATCGTAGCCTGAAAGACCGGTGGCGCGCACGTCGATCAGCGTGAACATGCCGGCGTCCGGAACACAGCAGCGCAGTCCGGGCACGCCATCCAGTCCCTTGAGCAGCATGTCGCGCCGCGCCATGCACAGCTCGCGAACCCGCAGTTCCGGCGCGTTGGATCCCTGCAATGCGGTGAGTGCCGCCTCTTGAATGAAGCCCGGCAGCCCGAACAGCATGCACAGGGCGAGAGATTCCGCGTGCTTCACCAGTTCCTTAGGCCCCACCAGCCAGCCAGCCCGCAGGCCCGGGAGCGAATGCGACTTGGACAGGCTGCTGATGGTCACGACTTGCTCAGGTATGGCGGCCGCAAGACCGGGAACGCGCCCGCCGGGCGCGAGACCCGCATACACTTCGTCTGCGACGATCCACAGCGAATGCCGGCGCGCCAGCCCACCGATGAGCGCCAAATCCTTGTCATTCAATATCACGCCGCTCGGATTGTTCGGCGTCGCGAAAAACAGTGCGCGGGTCTGTGCCGTGATCGACGCCTCGAGCTTGTTCAGGTCGGGGCGAAACCCGCCCGAGGCCGGTGCCGGCACACGCACCAATCGCGCGCCCGACGCTCTGATGGTAGCGGGATAACTGGGATATAAGGGCTCGAGCGCGAGCACCTCATCCCCCGGCCCCGCCACGCACAGCGACGCCGCGAACAGCGAGTTCTGTGCGCCCGAGAGAAAAATCACGTTGTCCGCATCAACCGCCTGGCCGGTGCGCCGCGTATGCGCCTGCGCGATCGCCGCACGCAGACTCAAGCGGCCGGCCGCCGGCGTGTAGCGGATGTCGCCGGCGCGCAAGGTTTCGATCGCCCGATCGAGCACCGGCGTCGGCGTCTCCAGATCCGGATCGCCGATACTCAGCACGATCACATCCTCGCCGCGCAGTTGCGCTTCGCGAGCTTGGTAGTGGATGGTCCACGCCGCCACGCTCTCGCCCTTGACCCGATCCACCAGCGGCGAAAATTTCATTGCTTCGATTCTCTTCCCTTGCCACGCTTGCCAAGCGCCCGCATACTTTATAATGCCATTCACCGTTGAACACTCTCTTCGCTGCCGCAAGGACTTCCCCGCGCTCTCGCGCGAGCCCCAAGGTTTAAAGCTGGCCTATCTGGATGGGCCCGGCGGCAGCCAGGTCCCGCGTATCGTGATCGATACCATGGGCGATTTCTACGCCACCTGCAACGTGAACACGCACGGCAAGTTTTTCCCTTCGCAGGAAGTCGATCGTCGAATGGACCTCGCGCGCGCAACTTTGGCGGATTTTCTCGGCGCCGAGACTCCCGCTTGCATCTCCTTCGGCCAGAACATGACCACGCTCAACTATTTCTTGAGCGCCGCCATCGCCCGTACCCTGAAGAAAGGCGATGAAATTCTGACCACGCAGCTCGATCACGAGGCCAATCGCGGCCCCTGGCTGCGCCTGCAGGAACACGGCATGGCCATCCAAGAAGTGCGCTTGGCTCCGTCGGGACAGCTGGACTTGGATGACATGGCCGCCAAGATCACGCCGCGCACCAAGGTGTTTGCCGTGGGGGCCTCGTCCAATGCGCTCGGCACGGTCAACGATATCGCACTCGCGCGCCGGCTCACCCAGGCTGTGGGCGCACTGTTGGTGGTGGACGCCGTGCACTACGCGCCGCATTTTCCGCTCGACGTCAAAGCCTTGGGGGTGGATTTCCTGCTCTGCTCGGGCTACAAGTTTTACGGACCGCATGTCGGTGTGCTGTATTCGCGGCCCGGAGCACTCGATCGATTGCCGACGGATCGCTTGAGCGTGCAGGATCCGGCCGCGCCTTATCGCATCGAGACCGGCACGCTGAATCATGCCGCCATCGACGGTTTGCGGGCCGCGGTGGAATACCTGGCAAGTTGGGGCAGCGGCGCGACTTTAAGGGAGCGTGTGATCGATGCCATGACCGGCATTGCCGCTTATGAGCACGGGCTCGCCCAGTTCTATCACGACGCCGTTCGCAAACTCCCGGGCGTGCGCGTATGGGGGCCGGATTTCAGCTCACCGGCGCGCGCGCCCACGGTGTCGATCACGCTGGACAAAACCACCGCGGGTGACGCTGCGGCGGCGCTCGGCAAAGAAGGCATTTGCGTCTGGGATGGGCATTTCTACGCGGCACGCGCGGTGGAGGTGCTGGGGCTCACCGATCGCGGCGGCCTGCTGCGAACCGGCGTGTCGATGTACAACGCGCGCGAAGATCTCGAGCGCCTGCTGGCGGGCATCGCCAGGCTGCTCTAGAGGCGCGCACTGACCAGATGGTCCGCGAGCCGCTCCGCGTGATCGCGCAGTTCCGCGGCCGCGGTCGCGTCCAAATGATCGGCCCGCAACATGGGCCCAAGATAATAGAGGTGTTCGCTGGCGCGGCCCAGCGCATCCACGCAGGCGCCAAAGCGGCCGGTGCGAATCCCCAGATTCAGCGAATCCGATGACACCAAGCCCGCCTCGCGCAGCGACATGAGAATCGGGTCTTGAGATCGCTCGATGGCATAGTTAGGTCCCGTTGCATTCACGACCAAGTCCACGGTCAGGGATGCCGTATTGCCGCCCCCCCGAGGACACCACGACACCTGCAATTGTTGATCGCGGGCAATGACGTGTTGAATGCGTCCGGCCATAACCCGCAGTTTGCCGCTGCGGCGCAGAGTCTCGATGCGCGCCATCAATTGCGGCGGTAGCCGGTGCCGGTATATGTCCCAGTGCACGTGCAGGTGCCGCACGAAGCGCCGGCGCTCGACTTCGGGTAGCTGCCGCCACAGCGAGGGGGCCAGATTTCGAATGAAGGCCACGGCCTCACGCCAATCGCCCCCCAGCCTCTCGACCTCACACGCCATGGCGCGGCACGCTCGCAGCAGTTTCCTCAAAGAGTGAGTGTGCGCGAGGAGCGCCTCGCCGCTGCCCCTGATGGCGTTCGCATCAAAGACAGTCTGCGGTTTCGGGATCAAGCCGCGCAGCGACAGGGTATGCAGCGTGGGAACGCGATCGGCGTGCAGGCTCAACGCCGACACGGCATCCGCCATCGTCAACCCATTGCCGACGATCAGAACCGAATGCCCTGCGGTCAGTGTCTTCGGCAAATCCCGCGGATCTTGCCGAAACGCGCTGTGGCCCTTAAGCTCGCGCGCCCACGGCGGCAAGGGCGCGGGTGGATTCCCCAGCGCCAAAATCACGATATCGGCCGCCATCGGCGCACGGTCCTTAAGCTGCGCCGCCAGCGGCGGCCCGCTACCCGCTCGCTGGATGCCGGTCACCTCGCCGAATACCCGAGCCAGGCGAACATTGGCGGGCGCCTCGCGCTCTGCGCTGCAAAGTATTTCCTGCAGGTAGTCCCCGTACAGGGCGCGCGGCAGGAAATCCTCGCCGTTGACATGGGACAATCGAGCTTGGGCGTAGTGCAGGAATTGCAGCGGATCGCGTGAATCGGCCGACAGCCTCGCTGCCGGCACGTTCAGAAGGTAGGGAAAATCGCGGTCCGCGTAGGCCACGCCGCGGCCCATGGCACCGTTGCGCTCGATCAGCACGATGTCGGCGCCCTCCGCGGGCGATGAGCGCAGCAGGTTGGCGGTAAGTACCGTGCCTGAGAAGCCGGCGCCTACAATAACCAGGGTTTTTCGCATACTTGAAAAGTCTACCAAGCGCCGCAGGCTAGAAGGCCGTGCGAGGAGCGCATTCTTCGGCTAACATTTGACCCGGTTCGTGGTCAAATAGCTCATTCCAAAAGAGCGAGGGGCAACGATGCAACTCAGCAAATTCAGCTATTACTCCGATTTCGTGGTTTATCCCATCGTGGTAAGCGGGCTGACGGCGGTCAATTTCAGCCATTTTACCTGGCTTGGCGGCCGGGATTGGTTCGGCGCGTGCCTGGCGGGGCTGGTCCTGTGGACGTTGCTTGAATATGTGCTGCACCGGATTGCACTGCATCGCATGCCGGTGTTCTCGCCCATGCACAGTCTGCACCACGGCGCGCCATTGGATTTCATTGGAACGCCCTCGTGGGTCAGCGTCACGGTGTGGGTCAGCGTCATTTTGCTGCCGCTGTGGTGGTTGGCCTCCTTCAACGTCGCCAACGGTCTGACCGTGGGCGTGATGACCGGCTACTGGTGGTACGGCTACGTGCATCATGTCATTCATCATCACACCCGCAAACCGTCGTCCGCTTATTTCAGCCAGCTTCGCGCCTGGCACATGCGCCACCACCACTCACCGAAGCGCGGCAACTTCGGCGTGACCACACCGCTGTGGGACCATGTGTTCGGCACGGCCATTTCCGCGCAAAGCAAAGCCGTGGTCTCGCCGTGAATGCGGAGCTCAGCATAACCAACCCCATGCGCACCGACGGATTCGAATTCGTCGAGTACGCCGCACCGGATCCGGAACTGCTGCGCCGGCTGTTCGAAAGCATGGGGCTGCCGGCGGTCGCGCGCCATCGCTCCAAAAACGTGACCTTGCACAATCAAGGCGATATCAATTTCATCATAAATGCGGAACATGACAGTTTCGCCCAGCAGTTCGCGCGCGCGCACGGGCCCTGCGCCTGCGCCATGGCATTTCGCGTCGCCGATGCGCGCTTGGCGTACGCCCGTGCCCTTGACCTGGGTGCAAAGCCCGGGCCCATCACCGCGGGCCCCATGGAACTGAACATTCCTTCGATCGAGGGCATCGGCGGCAGCCTCATTTACCTCGTGGATCGGTACGGCGAGCGCACCATCTACGATGTCGACTTCGTGCCGGTGAGCGCTACGCGTCCCGCAGAATCGGTGGGGCTCATTCGCATCGACCATCTCACGCACAACGTGAAGCGCGGCAATATGAATGTGTGGGCCGGCTTTTACGAGAAGCTGTTTAATTTCAGGGAGATTCGCTACTTCAGCATCGAGGGAAAACAGACCGGCTTGTTCTCGCGCGCGCTCACCTCACCCTGCGGCAAGATCCGCATTCCCATCAATGAGAGCCAGGACGACAAGAGCCAGATCGAAGAGTACTTGAACGAGTACAAGGGCGAGGGCATCCAGCATATCGCCTTGGGCTCAGATGACATTTATCGCACCGTGGACGCCCTGCGCAGCCGCGGCGTGGAGTTCCAAGAAACCCCTGCAACATACTATGAAGGCGTCGATGGCCGTGTCGCAGGCCACAGCGAGTCTTTGCCTGAGCTCAAGCTACGTGGAATTCTCATCGACGGCAGCGCCAAGAGCGGCATCCTGTTACAGATATTCACCAAGAACGCCATCGGTCCCATCTTCTTCGAAATCATTGAGCGCAAAGGCAACGACGGCTTCGGTGAGGGTAATTTCCAGGCGCTGTTCGAATCGATCGAGTTGGATCAGAAGCGCCGCGGCGTTATCTAACAAGCCTGTCTGTTCCGCCAGCCGTTGAACTTCGCCGGAACGCCCATATCTAATCGGTCAGTGGTCTATTCGACCTATTGGGGGCCTGCTATGCGGAAATCAATTCTCAGCGCGCTACTTGGCTTAGGGTGCACATTGGCGTTCGCCTCGCCGAGCTTTGCGCAAGCTGCTGATCCGAAACCTGCTGATCCGACAATGCATCAGATCTACGAGGCGGCCCGGGGCGGCCATCTGGATCAGGCACAGCAAATGATTTCGCAGGTGCTCATCGATCATCCGACCAGCGCCAATGCGCACTACGTGCAAGCTGAGCTATACGCGAAAGAGGGAAAGATTCCTCTGGCGCGCGCCGAACTCGGCACGGCCGAGCGCTTGAACCCCGGTTTGACCGAATTCAATCCGCGATCGGTTCAGGAGCTGAAATCGCAGCTGGGCGTGAGCACAGGTTCGCGCTTAGGCGCCAGCCCAACAACGTTCGGTTCGCCGCGATCTGAGGCTCACTTCCCGTGGGGCACCGTACTCATCCTCGCAGTGGTCGTGGGTGTTCTCATGATGCTGTTCCGCCGGCGAACTCCATATAACCAATACCCTGCCACGGGCACGGGCACCGGTCCCGGAATGGGCGGCGCGCCCGGCGGCTATGGTCCTGGCTATGGTCAGCCGCCCATGGGCGGCGGTGGCATGGGCTCCGGCATCGCGGGCGGCCTGGCCTCAGGCTTGGCCGTGGGTGCGGGAGTCGTGGCCGGCGAGGAATTGGCACATCACTTCCTGGACGGAGGCCGCCAGGGCGGCGTGATACCGCCGGCCGAGGCCTCCGAGCCCGGCTCCAGCAATAGCGACATGGGCGGTGATGACTTCGGCGCGAATGATCCCGGTTCCTGGGACGATGGCGGCGGAGGCGGCGGCGGCGGCGACGATTGGAGCTAAGCCGCTCTCCCAAAACGATTTTCCCCCCATTCGGGCGCCCCGCAAGGGCGCCCTTTTTATTTCCGTGTCGCTACCGCGGCGGCCACGGCATCGTGCAACGCTTTCATGCCGTAGGAAATGTCCTGCACCGCGCCGTTAATGAAAAAAGCCGGTGTCGCGCGGATGTGGCTCAAGCGACCGCTGGCGATGTGCTCGCGGACTCTTTGCAGGTAAATATGATCGTCCATTTCCGCCACGTAGCGCGCCATGTCCATACCTAACTCGCTCGCATAGTGCTGCAAATCAGCGCTCCTCAGGTGCGCCTGATTGCGGAACAAGACATCGTACATCCGCCAGAACTTTCCCTGCGCGCCGGCCGCCTCCGAAGCCTCCGCCGCCAGCAGCGCGTGGGGATGCGCCTCTTCCAAGGGAAAGTGACGGAACACAAAGCGCACTTGATTGGGAAAGCGCTCCATCAGCAGCGAGGGCGTGGTGGCCGCCACCTTGCAGCTCGGGCATTCGAAATCCCCGTACTCGACCACGACGACCCTCGCGTGATCCGACCCTTGCGCGTGATCGGTCGGTTCCGGCGGGACCGCCAAAGTAATCGGATGCGACGCTGGACTCATTGAGGCGATTCCTTTGATTAGTCACCCGTGATGCAATCACTTGCCGGGAGCTCGATGCGCCGGCATTTCAATCGGCCGTATGGTCACTTTCATCACGCTCGACCTGCGCAGCAACTGCAATTCACATTCGCGGCCGATCAAGCTAGCATCGAGCTTGCGCTGCAGCGCATCGATGCCGTTGATGCGCACACCGTCCAGCGCGACCATGCGGTCGCCGAGTTGCACGCCCGCCTGCGCGGCCGGACTGCCCGGCACGATATCCGCGACGTGCACCGCCGTGTTGCCGGATAAACTGAAATGCCGTACGACGCGAGTGGCAATCGGCACGGTGGCGCCGGAAACCCCGATGTAGGCACGGCGTACCCTACCATGGGCAAACATCTGGCCGATGACCCATTTTGCCGTATTGATTCCCGTGGCAAAACAAATCGCCTGGGCTTGCGGGATCATCGCGGTATTGACACCGATGACGCGACCCTTCGAGTCGACCAGCGGTCCACCGGAATTTCCAGGATTGAGCGCGGCGTCAGTCTGGATGACATCATGCATGAGCCTGCCCGATGTGGCCCGCAATGTTCGGCCGAGCGCCGACACCACACCGGTTGTCACGGTCTTCGAGTAGCCGAGCGGATTGCCGATGGCGATGGCGACTTGCCCCACCTTCAAACGCGACGAGTCGCCGAATTCCACGTACGGCAGCACGCTAGGGTGTCCGATGCGCAGCACTGCCAAGTCCGAATCCGGATCATTGCCAACGAGATCGGCGTGAAAGCGCGTATCGTCATTGAGGCGAACGCTGATCTCATCCGCGCCATCCACGACATGGCTGTTGGTCAGCAGATAGCCGTCGGGCGTAAACAGAAAACCCGAACCGCTGCCCTGCTCGGCGCGACGATTGCGCGCAGTTCCCCGCGCGCGGCCTGTCACTTCAATGAAAGTGACAGCGGGGGCAACTCGTTCCAAAGCGCCGATGATGGCGCCGGAATAGGCGTCGAGCAGAGGCCCGTCATCGTTCTGCGCGGCCTCGGCAGCGGCGCCGGCCGCTGCATCCCCGTCGTTTGCAGCCCACTGCGGCAGCACAATCAGCTCAGGATAATTTTCGGCTGCGCGGACAACCCTTCCACGATCAGCCGGTTTACGCGCCGCACGAAAATGGCAGGATCGTCCAATTCGCCGCCCTCCGCCAGCATCGCCTGGTCATACAGCACATGGGCGAGATCCGAGAACGACGTATCATCTGCCGTCTCCTTCAGACGCTCCACGAGTGGGTGTTTCGGATTCACTTCGAGAATCGGCAGCGTGGCAAAGGGATTGCTCTGTCCGGCTTGCTTCAAGATGCGCCCCATGCGCAAGCTCACGCCGAATTCGCCGGCGACCAACACCGCGGGCGAATCGGTGAGCCGGGCAGACACCTGTGCGCTCGCGATCTTGCCGGTCAAATTTTTGCCGAGTCGATCCAGCGTATCCTTGAAGGCGGTTTCCGCAGCCGCCTTGTCGGGGGTTTCGATCGCCGAGGCCACATCCGCAGCGGCGCTCGCGACGTTGGCGAGCGTTTTTCCCTCAAATTCATGCAAATGGGCGGCCACCCACTCATCGATACGGTCGGTGAGCAGCAGCACTTCCATTCCCTTGGCGCGAAAGCCTTCAAGATGCGGACTGTTGCGCGCCGCGGCTGCTGAGTCGGCCGTCAGGTAGTAAATGCTCTTTTGATCCGCTTTCATGCGGGACACGTACGCCTCGAGAGTGACGTTCGGCGCATCGCCGCTCTCGCCGGTCGAATTAAAGCGCAGCAATTTGGCGATCCGCGTTTTCTGTGCCGGATCATCGATGATGCCTTCCTTCAAGACCACGCCAAAGGTCTTCCAAAACTCCGCGTACTCCAGCGGCTTAGTAGAGGCCAGGTCTTCGAGCAGATCCAACGAGCGCTTCACCAGCGCCGATTTGATCTTCTCGACCGTGCGGTTATTCTGCAGAAGCTCGCGCGACACATTCAGCGGCAAGTCGGACGAATCCACCAGTCCGCGCATGAAGCGTAAGTAAGGCGGCAGCAGCTCCGCCGCCTTGTCCATGATGAACACCCGCTTGACGTAGAGCTGAATGCCACCCTTCTGTTCGCGCTCGAACAAGTCGAACGGTGCGCGCTTCGGCAAATAAAGGAGCGAGGTATATTCGATGTTGCCCTCGACCTTGTTGTGGGCCCAGACGCGAGCGTCTTCAGAATCATGAGTCAGGTGCTTGTAGAACGCCTGGTAGTCCTCGTCTTTCAGATCCGACTTCGGACGGGTCCAAAATGCCTTCGCTTGATTCAAGGTCTCTTCTGTATCGCCTGTCTTCAAAACGATCGGGATACTCAAATGATCCGAGTACTTGCGCACCAATTGACGCAATCTTCCCGGCTCCAGGAACTCTTTGTCCTCATCGCGAAGATGAAGAATGACTTCGGTGCCGCGATCGGTTTTGCCGCTGCCCTGAATCTCGTACTGGCCCTCACCGTCGGAATCCCAGCGCACGCCCGGTGTGTCGGTGCGCTTGGTGAGCACCGTTACTTTGTCCGCCACGATGAAGGCGGAGTAGAAGCCGACGCCGAACTGACCGATCAACTGTGCATCCTTGGCGGAATCTCCACTCAAGGTCTCCAGGAATTTCTTGGTGCCGGAACGGGCAATGGTGCCGAGATTGTCGATGATCTCAGCCTCGCTCATGCCGACACCATTGTCCTTGACGCTTAAAGTTCCGGCCGCCGCGTCCGGGGACAAGGTGATCGCCAGCGAATCCGTGCCCAGCAATTCAGGTTTGGCGATCGCCTCGAAGCGCAGTTTCTCGCAGGCGTCGGATGCATTCGAAACCAGCTCTCGCAGGAAAATCTCCTTGTGCGAGTACAGCGAATGGATTACCAGCCGCAGTACCTGCTTGGTTTCTGCCTGGAACTCTTTGATTTGCGGCTGTGTTTCCGCTGTCGGCTGGGTTTCTGTGCTCATGGCCTTAAAATCTATAATTAGTCCGGCTGAGGTGGGGCCGCCAGCCGATACTTCAAGCTAGAATTGCCCATGGCGACCAGCGGCACGTTGAAGGCGGTGTGGGCGGCCCTCGCCGGCAACCTATTGGTCGCCGGGGCCAAGTTCGTCGCGGCGGCCGTTACGGGCTCCGCGGCCATGCTGAGCGAGGCGGTGCACTCAGCAGTCGACACCATCAACGAACTCCTGTTGCTGTACGGCATGGCGCGCTCCGCGCGACCCGCGGACCGGGAACATCCTTTGGGGTATGCCCGCGAGCTGTATTTCTGGAGCTTTGTGGTGGCATTGCTCATCTTTGCCCTCGGTGCCGGCGTATCGGCTTACCAGGGTATCCACCGTCTTTTGGACCCGCAAGCCATCGAAAGACCGGTGGTCATCTACATCGTTCTGGCCGCCTCGCTGCTATTCGAGGGCGGTTCGTGGATTGTGGGGGCACGCGCCTTTCGCCAAACCCAGCGCCATTTGGGATGGTGGGATGCCTTTCGCCAGTCGAAGGATCCGCCGGCATTTATCGTCGTCTTCGAAGACTCAGCCGCGGTCTTAGGGCTATTGGTTGCGGCAGGCGGCACCACCGCGGCAATCCTCACCGGCGACAGCCGTTGGGACGGCATCGCTTCCCTGTTGATCGCCGCCATCCTCGCAGGTGTTGCGTTGCTGCTGGGACAGGAGTCGAAGGCACTGCTCATCGGCGAGCGTGCCGATCCTACTTTAAGCGACGCCATTATTCGGATGGCTGCCGGCATGGCCGGAGTGTGCAAGGCCAACAGCATCGCGACCGTGCAGCTGGCGCCGAAAAATATCGTTGCCTACTTGAGCATCGATTTTTTCGATTACCTACGGGCCCCCGACATCGAGCGAGCCGTGCTCGAGTTGGAAAAGAAGATCCGCGCCGCTTATCCGGAAGTCTCCGCACTGTTCGTCAAACCACAAAGCGTCCAGGTCGCGGCGGAGCGGCTTCGCCAAGGCGAAACGACCATGTCGCCCGACGTGTTGAGCGACGATGTGCTCACGGGCGGCTAGGCGATCCCACGGGGCGGCTAGGCGATCCCACGGGGCGGCTAGGCAAACAGCTTCGGGTCGATCGGCAGGCTGCGAATCCTCACGCCAGTCGCCGCGAACAGGGCATTGCACAGCGCAGGGATCACCGGCGGCAACGCCGGCTCGCCCAATCCGGTCGGCGGATGGTCGGTCTTCAGGAAATGCACCTCGACCGGCGGCGCTTGATTCATGCGCAGCAGTAAAAAGTCGTTGAAGTTGCTTTGCACGACTCGGCCATCCTTGAGCGTAATCGCCTGGCCGAGTGCCTCGCCGATCCCATCGAGCGCGGCGCCCTGAACCTGATTTTCGGCGCCGGTGGGATTGATGATCTGGCTGCCGACATCAGCGGCCACCCAGACCTTGTCCACCGTGATTTTGGCGCCCGCGCCTACCGTCGCATGCACGACTTCCGCGAAGTATCCAAGATGACTGTAATAAAATGCCACTCCAATGCCCGATCCCTTAGGTGGCGTGCGTTTGCCCCAACCCGATTTCTCGCGAACCAATGCCAGGACGTCGATCATGCGGCCGGTGTCGAATGCGCCGACCTGGCGGCGCTCGCCGAGCAGATCGATGCGGTATTGCAGCGGATCCGCAGCGGAAGCGTGCGCAATTTCATCGACGAAGGACTGGAATACAAACGCCAAGCCATTGCTGCCCGGTGCCCGCAACGGCCCGGTGGGAACACCCAACGGCATCAAAGAAATACCCAGCTCGAGATGGGGTACGAATTTCGCCGGGAACTCGGTGGCGTTCATATCCGCGCTGGGCGCAGCCTTGCCGTTCTCGCCGAATGAGACGAAATGATCGCTGAAAGCCTGCAGTTTCCCACTCGCATCGAGACCTGCCTTGAAGAAATGAAAACCGGCGGGACGATAGAAATCGTGTTGCATGTCGTCTTGCCGATTCCACAGCAGCTTGACCGGCGCGCCTGCTTGTTTGGATATCCACGCCGCCTCGACCATATAGTCATTCATCAACCGCCGGCCGAAGCCACCGCCGCAGCGAATCATGTGGATGGTGATGTCCGCATCGTTCAACCCCAAAGTCTTCGCGACGATTTTGCGTCCCGCATCGGGGTTCTGGGTCGGCGCCCAAATTTCCACCTTTCCATCGTGGAAATGCGCCGTGCAATTCTGCGGCTCCAGGGTGGCGTGCGATAGGAACGGGTAGCTGTACGCGGCCTCCAGTCTCCGCGCCGAGGTGCTGAGCGCTCCCGTGACGTCACCCTCACTGACCACTTTCGTGGCGGGTGCTTGACTCGACAGCCGCGCGGCTTGCTTGGCAAAAGCTTCGGTACTCTGCGTCGCGGTGGCGCCTTCGTCCCAGCTTACCTCGAGCGATTCGCGCGCCTTGTCGATGAGCCACCAATTCGTGCCGACGATGGCCACGCCGCTGGCGAGGCCGTTGAAGACCGGGCCGCCGCCGACAATAAATGCATCGCGCACGCCGGGCTGGGATTTGATCACATCGAGGTTGGCGTTGAGCGCGGTACCGCCGAACACCGGTGACTTCATAAACACGGCATGCAGCATGCCGGGCACGCTGACGTCGATGCCGAACAACGGTTTCCCCGCCACCACGAGTGGGCTGTCGACGCCGGGATGCGACTTGCCGATGATTTTGAAGTTCTTGGGATCCTTGAGCGGCACCTGCGCCGGATCCGGCACCGGCTGTGTCGCAGCCTTCGATGCCAAGCGCCCGTAGCTCAAAGAGCGCTTGCTGGGCAGGTGCACCACTTTGCCGGATGCCGTGTCGCATTCGGAAACCGGCACGGACCAGGTTTGGGCCGCAGCGCTCATGAGCATCTGCCGCCCCGCGGCGCCGACGCGCCGCAGCGCCTCCCAATTCAGCGGCGTCGCGCGGCTGCCGCCCGCGAATTGCACGCCGTACTTGTTAGGATCGCTGAGCGCCTGTTCGATGTGGACATCGGCCCAATCCACATCGAGTTCCTCCGCAATCAACATGGGCAGCATGGTCTTGATGCCCTGACCGATTTCCGGATTTTTAGAAATGATGGTGACGGCACCGTCATTCGCTATTTGAACGAACGCGTTGAGCGTGCTGGGAGAACTCGACGCGTTCGCGCGAGCATTGAGGACTCCCGGCAGCGAGAATTCGAGCAGCAAACCGCCGCCCACCGCCACACCGGCGCGAAGAAAGGCTCGGCGCGATTCATCCTTCGCCGGAGCCACCTTGTCTGAAGCCAACTTGTCTTTGGCGCGCATCATGTGAAGGTGTCCCGGCTATCGGCGCTGGGGATTCCGGCGGCTTGCTTGATGGCAGCGCGAATGCGCGGGTAGGTCGCGCAGCGACAAATGTTGCCCGACATCGCTTTATCAATATCCGTATCGCTGGGCTTCGGATTCTTCGCCAGCAAGGCACTGGCCGACATGATTTGTCCGGCCTGGCAGTAGCCGCATTGCACGACATCGACTGCCAGCCAGGCATTTTGCACCGCCCGACCCGTCGGCGTGCCGGCAATTGCCTCGATGGTGGTAATCGATGAGGAACCCACCGCCGAGATGGGCGTAACGCAGGACCGCGCGGGGGCACCGTTGAGATGCACGGTGCAAGCGCCGCAAAAACTCTTGCCGCAGCCGAATTTGGTGCCCTTCATATCGAGCAAGTCGCGAAGCACCCACAGCAACGGCATTTGGGGATCGGCGTCGACCTCGCGAGCCTTCCCGTTGATCTGAATCGTATATCGCAAAGGCGGTCCCCTTGAAGTGAACGGCCGGGAAAGTTTACCAGGCTCCTTACGGCCAGTCGGCGCGCGGATCGAATTGGAAATCGCGCTTCATGCGCTCATAGGCCTCTTTCGCGGTCGTTGTCTGCGCCGTGGGCGTCACCAGTTTGATTGTGACGATCTGGTCGCCGCTTGGCGTGCCCGGGAACCCCCGCGCTCGCAACCGCAGCTTTTGCCCCGACTGTGCGCCGGCAGGCACCGTCAATTCCACGGTTCCCCCAAGCGTGGGCACCGCGACCTTTGTGCCCAAGGCCGCTTCCCAAGGCGCCAGCGGCAACTCAATTTGCACGTCTTTGCCGACGACATCGTAAAGATGATGCGGGCGCAGCCGGATCCGAAATATCAATGAGCTACGGCCGCCCACGCCTGGAATGCGCAGCGATTGGCCTTCGGTGACGCCGGCGGGAATTTGCACATCGACCTGGCGTTGACGGCCGTTCTCGTTGAGCGCGACGCGGCGCTTCGTTCCGCCGAAGGCCTCTTGAACCGAGACATCCACGTGGCCGGCGTCCGAATCGGCATGCCCTGAGCCGCCGGCGCCGAACCCCGACCCGCCAAAAAGACTGGAGAAGAAATCGCTGAATCCATTAACCTCTGAAAATCGCTGGCCTCCCGGCTGCCCAAATCGCTGCGACCAATCCGGCGGCGGCCGAAACTGCTGTCCGTTGCGGAAATCGCGACCCAGCTGATCGTAGGCGGCGCGTTTTTCCGCATCGCGCAGCACTTCGTAGGCCTCCTGGACCTCTTTGAATTTGTCCTCGGCGTTCTTTTCCTTGCTGACGTCCGGATGATATTTGCGCGCCAGCTTGCGGTAAGCGCGCTTCACCTCGTCGGCATCGGCTGCACGGGTCACCCCGAGAATTTGGTAATAGTCCCTATACTGCATGCCCCAACTCTGAAAGGTTAATGCTTGATATTACAGGCACATAGGCAAGCTTGTCCGCATATCGGCCTTGAAATTGAACAGCAACGACCCGACCATTAGTGTGTCGCGTTACCATATTGCGGCAATTTTTTTCGATTCAAAGCCCCATGAAACGCATTTTCCTCTTCATCCTCACTAACCTCGCGGTCCTCGCGCTGCTCAGCGTCGTGCTGTTCATCGTCGAAAACGTGTTCGGCGTGCATTTGATGCGGGGCGGAACCGGTGGCCTGCTGGTTTTTGCCGCTATTTTTGGCTTTGGCGGATCCCTCATTTCGTTGGCCCTGTCCAAGTGGACCGCCAAGCGCATGATGGGCGTGAGGGTTATCGAGAGTCCCCAGTCCGAATTGGAGCGATGGCTCATCGGCACGATCAAGCGGTTGGCCGATCAAGCCCACATCGGCATGCCGCAGGTGGGCATCTTCGATGCCGAAGAAATGAATGCCTTCGCCACCGGCGCACGGCGCAACGCGGCACTGGTCTCGGTCAGCAGCGGACTTCTGCGCAGCATGTCGCGCCCGCAGGTCGAGGCGGTACTGGGTCACGAAATCACGCACGTCGCAAACGGTGATATGGTTACCCTTGCGCTTTTGCAAGGTGTGCTAAATACGTTTGTGATCTTTCTGGCGCGAATCATCGGCGGCATCGTCGATCGGGCGATTCTGCGCAACGACAGGCAGGGCTCAGGCATCGGTTTTTTCCTGACCACCATGTTAGCGCAGTTCGTGCTGGGCATAGTGGCGAGCGTGATTGTTTGTTGGTATTCGCGGCGCCGCGAATTTCGCGCTGACCGGGGTGGCGCCGATCTTGCCGGCACCGGCAACATGATCGATGCGCTGCAAATGCTGAAGCGCAGTCAGGGAGAGCCGATGCCGCAGCAGCTGCAGGCCTTCGGCATCAATACCGGCGGCTCGGCTGGCATCATGCGCTTATTCATGACCCATCCGCCTTTGGACGAGAGAATCGCGGCACTTAAGACTTGAGGATAATATGACGCCAGAAAATGAAATCGTGATCGAGGCCCCCAGCTCGCGCGTGGGTCATGAGCTCTCGCGGTGGTTCGGCAACAGCGACTTTACGAGGCGGCCGCCTGAGCCTGCGTTGCTTGATTCGGGCCGTCACATCGAATGGGCTCGCGTCCTGCCGTTTCTGTTGATGCATGCGGTCTGCCTGGCGGTGATCTGGGTGGGCTTCAGCTGGGTCGCGCTGGCGGTGACGATTGCGCTGTACCTGGTTCGCATGTTCGCCATCACAGGTTTCTATCATCGCTATTTTTCGCACCGCACCTTCAAGACCTCGCGCGTTGGACAGTTCGTTTTTGGCATGTTGGGCGCCTCTGCGGTACAGCGCGGCCCCATTTGGTGGGCTGCTCATCATCGGCATCATCACGTGCATTCCGACAAGCCTGAGGATGTGCACTCGCCGGTGCAGCACGGCTTCTTTTGGAGCCATATGGGCTGGTTCATGTCCCACAAGCACTTCGCGGCGGATCTGTCGCGAGTCAAGGATCTTCTCAAGTATCCCGAACTGCGGTTCCTGGATCGCTTCGATATCGTGGTTCCGACGGTTCTCGGGATCAGCGTATTTCTGCTCGGCGTGCTCCTGAAGCATGTAGCCCCGGGATTGCATACGACGGGTTGGCAGATGCTGGTTTGGGGATTTTTCGTTTCCACCGTGCTCGTTTATCACGGCACGTACACCATCAATTCGCTCTCGCATGTGTTCGGCCGCCAGCGCTACAAAACCGGCGATGCCAGCCGCAACAATCCCTGGCTCGCGATCATCACCCTGGGCGAGGGCTGGCACAACAATCACCACCACTACCCTGCGTCGGCGCGTCAGGGCTTTTATTGGTGGGAGTTCGACGTCACCTTCTATATGTTGAAGCTGTTGTCGTTCTTTGGGCTCATCTGGGACTTGAAGCCCGTTCCGGCGGCGGTGCGCGACGGCGGGGGAAAGCGCCTCTAAAGCCTGCACCCATGGCAATCAGCACCGTCCATGCCGCGCCCGCCTAGTTCCGCGACCCTCACGGAACTCAAGGCAGCGGTGGGTCCGAGCGGATGGCTCGACGCAGCCAGCGACGTGGCGCCGTACCTGACGGATTTTCGGCATCTGTACCAGGGCGCCACGCCGTTGGTGCTCAGGCCCAGAAGCGCCGAAGAAGTCGCAAAAATCTTAAGTATCTGCAATCGCGACGAGGTCGCCGTCGTGCCCCACGGCGGCAATACCAGCTACTGCGGCGGCGCCACGCCGGATGAAAGCGGCTCGCAAATCGTGGTGTCGATGCAGCGCCTGAATCGCGTGAGGCATATCGACGCCGCCAATTACTCGATGATCGTTGAGGTCGGCTGCACGCTGGGCGGCGCGCAAGCGGCCGCTCGCGAAGCGAATCGGCTGTTTCCCTTGAGCTTAGGGTCCGAAGGCACCGCTCAAATCGGCGGCAATCTCTCGACCAATGCCGGCGGCACGGCGGTGCTTCGCTACGGGATGATGCGCGATCTGGTGCTGGGACTGGAAGTGGTGCTGGCCGATGGGCGGCTGCTCTCGGCACTGAAAAGCTTGCGCAAGGACAACACCGGATACGACGTCAAATCTCTGTTCATCGGCGCCGAAGGCACCTTGGGGATTATCACTGCGGCATCCTTGAAGCTGTTTCCGCTGCCGGCCGATACGGCGACCGCACTGGTCGGCATCGACTTACCAAGCCATGCACTCGATTTGCTCGCGCGCCTGCGCTCTGCGGCCGGCGATCAGGTGAGTTCGTTTGAGTTGATGCCGCGCATCGCGGTGCAAATGACGGTGAAGTACGTGACCGGCGTTGCGAACCCTCTGGCTTTCGATAGCCCGTGGTATCTGCTGATCGAGTTGGGCTCGCCCAATCCGCAGCAAAATCTGACCGGTCTCTTGACCTCGGAACTCGCGGATGCCGCAGCTGCCGGGACCGTCAAGGACGCCATGCTCGCAACATCGCTGGCACAGGCACAGGCCATGTGGAAATTGCGCGAATCCGTGCCGGAGGCGCAGCGCCGCCACGGCGCAAGCATCAAGCATGACGTGTCGGTTCCGGTGTCCGCGATTCCGACTCTCATCGAGAAGGGCACCGCATTGGCGAACGAATTGGCTCCCGAGGGAGACGTCGTTTCCTACGGGCATGCCGGCGACGGCAATCTGCATTTCAATTTGAGCCAAAAACCCGGCGCTGACTTCAAGCTCTTCGTCGGCAGGACGCATGCCCTCGAGCACGCCATGTTCGATCTGGTCGAGAGTCTCGGCGGCAGCATCAGCGCTGAGCACGGCATCGGACGGCTCAAGGCCGAGGAATTCGCGCGCCGCGCGGATCCGGTGGAACTGCGCGTCATGCACGAATTGAAACGGGCCCTCGATCCGAAGGGCATTTTGAATCCGGGCAAGGTTCTGTGCGCAAATTGACCGTGCCGGTTCGCACGGCGCGTTTGAATTTGCGCGAGTTCGTCGCTTCGGACTTCGAAGCCGTCCACGCCTATTCATCGGATCCGCGGGTCACCCGTTATCTTTTCTTCGGACCGCGCGACGAAGAGAGCACGGCCGAATATCTGGAGGAGCTGCTGGCCTCGCAGCGTGAAGTGCCGCGTACGCGATTTGAATTGGCGGTGGAGGAGATTGCGACGGCGCGGCTGATCGGAGCGTGCGATTTGTCTCTGATCGAGGCGAAGGTGGTGGACTTGGGCTACATGCTCGGTGCGCAGCAGTGGGGCAACGGATACGCGACGGAAATCGCCTTGGCCTTGATCGATGCCGCGTTCTTCGAGCTGCGCGCCGAACGGGTGATATCCACCGTTGACGTCAACAACCGCGCTTCGATTCGCGTGCTGGAGAAAGTGGGCATGCGGTGGGAAGCGGTGTATCGCAAGCATCGCCGTGCAAAGAATCGCTGGTGGGATTGCCACCTGTTCACATTGCCGCGTGAGGTATGGGAAGCCTCTAGGGCTGAACGACCCGCAGCGCGCTAGCGATCGGCCTCGTCTTTGGCGGCCTGCTCACGTGCGCGATCCGCGGCGCGCTTCAGCACCTCATCGCCGGGCATCCCGGTGCGCCGACTGCTGCGCAGGGTCAGCAGTCCGCCCCCCAGCACGGCGATGACCGCAAGGAAGATGATGATGGTTTTGAGCACTTAAGAGCCTGGCTCCCGGGGCATGACCCGGATCAAGCCTTCCTGCGACACGCTGGCGACCAAGCGGCCGTCGCGCGCAAACACACTGCCGCGGGTAAAGCCTCGGGCTCCGGAGGCGCTTGGGCTGTCCATGGCGTACAGGAGCCAGTCGTCGACCCGAACGCTGCGGTGAAACCACATCGCATGATCGATGCTCGCGATCACCAGTTTATCTCGCATCATGGACAGTCCGTGAGGCTTGAGCGCCGTGTCGAGCAATTGAAAGTCAGAAGCATACGCCAATAGGCATCGGTGCAGCGCCTCGTCATCCGGGAGCGTATCGACGGCTCGTATCCAGACGTGTTTGAGCGGCGGCGTCTTCGGCGCGCGCGTGAAGCTGGGCGGCTCGACCGGCCTGAATTCAAAGGGCCGCTTCTGCTGCAACATCTTCAGCAGCGCGGGCGGCAGGTTCGGATTCGAGGCCAGAAACTGGTCCAGATCGGGCAGCGCTTCGGGCTGCGGCACATCGGGCATCGCAAACTGATGGTCCAACCCGGTCTCCGGCATTTGAAAGGATGCCGACATGTTGAATATCTGCTGCCCGTGCTGAATGGCGACCACACGCCGCGTCGCAAAATGCTTACCGTCCCAGGCTCGGTCCACTTCGTAGACGATCGGCGAATTGAAGTCCCCGCGACGCAGAAAATACGCGTGCAGCGAGTGCACTTCGCGATTTTCCACCGTCGCCGTCGCCGCCACCAGCGCCTGGCCCAGCACCTGGCCGCCGAAAACCTGCGGACTGCCGATGTCGCGGCTCTGTCCTCGAAACAGATTGATCTCGATGCGCTCGAGAGTCATGACCTTGATCAGGTCTTCGAGTAGCCGATTCATCAGGCTGAATCCGCGCCGCCCACGCCCAGCCGCTTCTGCATGATCGGACTGGTGGTGGTGTACTGCAGGAATTGGCGTTTCTCAGGGAACAAATGATGCTGTATCGCGAATGCGGCAAGCGCGGCCTCATGAAAGCCGCTCAAGATGAGTTTTTTCTTGCCCGGATAGATGTTGATGTCGCCGATGGCGAAGATTCCCGGCACGCTCGTCTGAAATTTTTCGGTATCGACCTTCAGCGCCTTTCTCTCGAGTTCCAAGCCCCATTCTGCAATGGGCCCGAGTTTTGGGTGCAGGCCAAAGAAAGCAAACACATGATCGACCGCGACCTTGCGCGTTTGCCCATCGGCAGTATGCACGTCAAGCCCGGTTAGTTTGCCGGCCTCTTGATGGATTGCGACGGCGTTGCCCTCCAGCAATCGCATCTTGCCCGCCGCGACCAAGTCGCGCATGCGTGCAACCGTGGCAGGCGCCGCGCGAAAATCCGCGCGTCGGTGCACCAAGGTCAGGGAGCGCGCTTTGTCGCAAAACGCCACCGTCCAATCGAGCGCCGAATCGCCGCCGCCGCAGATTACCAAGTCCTGGTTAAAAAAATCGCCGGCCGACCGAACGCGATAGTGCACCGTCTTGCCCTCGAACTGTTCAACGCCCGGGATGCTCAAGCGCCTCGGCTGGAAGGAGCCGACGCCGGCGGCAATGACCACCGCACCGGCCGTGAGGCGAGTGCCCGTCGAGGTGGCAATATGGAACTTGCCGTTGCCGAGCACGCGCAATTCGGTCACTTCTTGGCCCAAATGAAATGTCGCATTGAAGGGCTTCACTTGCTCCAGCAAGCGATCGATCAATTCCTGCGCGCCGCAGATGGGCAGCGCCGGAATGTCGTAAATCGGCTTGTCCGGATAGAGCTCAGTGCACTGACCGCCGGGCAAGCTTAAGGAATCGATGATGTGTGTGCTGATGCCAAGAAGGCCCAGTTCGAAGATCTGAAAGAGGCCAATGGGGCCCGCGCCGATGATGACCGTTTCGACGTATTGTTCCGACATTTAAAGCCTGATTCCTTACTTCTCAGCATTATTCGGGTCGCGGATTGTAGCTGAATGCGTTGGGGTCTTGTGGTACCGGGCCGAACCCCGCCAGCTGAAAGCAACCAGATTCCCTCCAGAAGGTACATATGTAGAGACTTGGGTTTCGCACTCGCCCGACTGCCGAGCGAGCCTCAATGCGATGCCGGTATGCAGTCTGAAGTTGCCGGCGACGCTTGGTATTGGCCCGGCGTATACCCTTGTTTGGTAAGCAGAAACGGTCAAGCCTGAAGGATATAGGGATGATGCACGCACAAGTTACCCCCCATTCTGACCCACGCTTGGGTTCGCAGGAGGACGGTACTCGGGATTCGACCCGCCCGATCCGTGCCTTGAATCGCGGACTGGACGTGTTAACGGAATTGAATCGCCTGGAGCGCGCGGCCATCAATACGCTGGCCACCGCCGTGGGCCTGCCCCGCACCACCACTTATCGCATTTTGGAAACCTTGCGCCTTGCCGGATATGTTGCCCGCGACGCGCACGATGACTGCTATAGGCCTACGATTATGGTGCGAGCCCTGTCAGACGGGTTCGATGACGAAGCGTTGGTCGCGCACATCGCCAAACCGCTGCTGGCCGCCCTCGGTGCCCAAATTGTTTGGCCCGTGGCGGTGGCGACGCCGTCCGGCTCGACCATGATGATCCGCGAAACCACGGATCGTCAGAGTCCGCTTGCGTTGGAACAGTACAGTGCCGGCGTTCGGGTGCCCATGTTGGCCTCGGCCGCGGGACGCGCGTATTTGGCGTTCTGCTCGACGCAACAGCGAGATGCCATGCTCGAGTTACTGGCGCGCTCGTCGCTGCCCGAGGATCGTTTGGCGCGTAATCGAATTGAGGTCGAGCGATTGCTCAGCGAAACGCGAACGCAGGGCTTTGGCATGGCGCATCGCGCGCGGCGCGTATCGGAGGAAACAAGCTTGGCCATTCCGGTTCGCGCCAAGGATCGAATTCTCGCAACCGTCACGGTTCGATATGCGGCCACCGCAGTGCCGCTGCGAACGGCGGTGGAGCAATTCCTGCCGAAGATGCGCGAGGTCGCGCAGAAAATCGAGACCCAGTTCGCTTAGGAGCCTGGCTACTTTCGCAGCACGTTGCGCACGCCGCCCGATATCAGGGCAGTCACGTCGAGCAAGGCGCCCGCCATGGCAAAACCATCCGGCGCCGCCAGATATCGAGGGCGCCACACCGGATCGAATTTCTCCTTGAATTTGCGCAAGCCCTCGAAGTTGTAAAACGTTTCTCCGTAGCGCTGCACCATGCGTCCGAGTTTGTGCCACGCCGGAGCCAATGCGTGCTCCTCCAAACCCGAGAGCGGCGCCATCCCGAGATTGAACCAGCGGAAACCCTGGGCTCGACCCCACAGCATGCACTCGATGAGCATGAAATCGACCACGCTTTTCGGCGCAGCGTCGTTGTAGCGCATGATATCCACCGACAATTCGCGCGAGCCGCCGCGCCACAGGTTGGCGAAGGCAACGATCGCTCCCTGGTAACGGACCACGCCGACGTCGAAATGCGCGATGTAGCGCTCGTCGAAATACCCCAGGGAGAAGCGCTTCTCGGCGGTATTCTTGGCTTGGAGCCATGCATCCGAGACCGCGCGTAGATCCGGCAGAATCGGCGGCACGTCGCGGCGCGCGACCATTTCAAATGTTGCTCCGTCGCGGCCCGCGCGGCGGTGTGTCTGGCGCAGATCCGCGCGTGCCGCGCCTTCCAGCGAGAAACTCTCGAGCGGGACTCGCGCCTCTTCGCCAAGCTTGCTCAAATTCAAGCCCAAATCAATGTACAAAGGCAACCGCTCCGGCGTGACCTGGTAGAACACCGCAGAGACCGCCATGCCGTCGCAATCCTCCAGAAACTCCCAGGCCAAGGCTTCGCCGAGTTCGGCAGGTCCGATGGGATCGCCCATCGCCACCCAACTGCTGCCCGACGACTGAAACATGATGCAGGCGGTGCGCTCTTTGTTGAACAGCAAATTCTTGTCACCGAGCAGCGCAAGATTCGCCGTCGTGTCTTCGCCCTGCTCGATGAGTTCGGCCACCCGTTCCAAATCCGCTTCTCGCGGTGCCGAAAACCGCGGAGGCGACGGACGCAGCACGCGCCACAAGCCGTACGCGGCGGCGATGATGACGGCGAGCAGCGAGGCACGCAGGCTGCGGGGCGCCGAGGCGTGGAAGGCAAACTCCCACCATAGTTCGTTACCGTAGCGTAGGTGCCGATAGGCGAAGATCACCAGCCAGCCGGCGGTCAGCAGCACCAATAAGAAAGCCACGATCCACGCGCCGGAATAATGCTGATCTATCAGCGAGGCACGGCGCCGAAAGCGCGTGCGCGCCACCGTCAGAATGATGACCACCAATCCTAGGACGGTTGCCTCTTCGTAGTCGAAGCCCTTGAGCAGAGACAACAACACCCCGGCGCACAGCAACCAGATGGTAATCCACCAAGCCGTGTGCAGCCGCCGGTACAAACCATGGGCGATGATGAGCAACCCGACGCCCACGACACTGCCGAGAAGATGCGACAGTTCCAGCACCGACAGCGGCACGAAATCCCGCAGCAATGCCAAGCGGCTACCACGGGCGGGCGTGGCGCCGGAAAACAGCAACACGGCTCCTGCAAGGAATACCGCGATGGCGATGGCCTGGGGAGTGACGGTAATGAGGAAGGCCCGGATCAGCCGCGCAGTGCGGATCACCGGCGCGCGGTGTATCCAGACCTCATGCGCGCCCAGCAGCACGAGGGCCAGTGCGAAGGGCGCGAAATAATAGATGGCGCGGTAGGCCACCAGCGCACCCAACAGAGCATCCTTGGGCACCGCGGGCAGCAGCAGCAATAGGACGAATTCGAACACGCCGATGCCGCCGGGAACATTGCTGATGGCGCCGGCGGCGAGCGCTATCAGGTACACGCCCGCAAAGGCAAAGAAGCTGATGGAGGCCTCTCGCGGCAGCAGCACGAATAGAACGCTGGTGGCGCACAACATGTCGATACAGCTGATGCCGATCTGGGCGAAAGCAACCTTCGGTTTTGGCACCGGAATTTCGAAGCGGCGGAACCGCAGCGGTGCATGGCGCGTGCACACGAGCCACAGATAGCAGGCGACGCCGCTCAGCAGCGCGATGCCGGCGGCAATGGCCAGCGATGTATGCACGTGCAAGATCGATCCGGACATGCCCGCATTCGACAACAGCGACACGCCGAGCAGCACACCGGCCCCGAGGAAAAAAGTCAGCGTGCCGAATGCGATGATGGTCGCGATCTGTTTGGCGCTCAAGCCCAGCGCCGTATAGGCGCGATAGCGAACCGCCCCGCCGCTCAACGAATTCAGCCCGACGTTGTGGCCGATCGCGTATCCCATGAACGATATCAAGGCGACGCGCGGATAGGGAACGTGTGCGCCTGCGAAACGGACCGCGAGCGCATCGTACAAGGTCAGGCAACCGTAGCCTGCACACGTGAAGAATGCCGCGCGCAACAATTTTGCGTTCGAGATCGCGTGGACGCGCTCTAGAATGTCGCTCCAATGATACTTGCCGAGCAGGTGATGCAGCACGAACACCGCCAGCCCAAAAAGAGCAACACCTAGAAGGGTGCTCCAAATGGATAACTTGGGTGCTGAGGTCGAGTGTGCCAAGCCCCCTATCGTATCAGGCCTCCATGACAACGCTGAAAACTGCTAGGGTTGGCTCTTTCGAATCGATCGCAAGAGGTGTGCATTCATGAGTACCATGGACTCGACGCAAGTCTATCGGGAGGAAACATTTACCGATCGGAAGGTCGGCACCATCCGCAGATTGACGCCCGTTAGCGCCGACGGCACGGCGGACGACAAGCGGCCGGTGATATTCGTGGGGCAGGCGCAGGTCATGACGCCCATGGGCGGCGTGCCGATCAGTTTCGAACTGGATGCCGCTACATTAAGTGCCGCCATTGAGAAATTTGGCGCCGCCGCGGAGCAAGCGGTGCAACAAACCATGCGGGAACTGCAAGAGATGCGTCGTGAGCAAGCCTCCTCGCTGCTGATCCCCGACGCCGCAGGTGCCGGCCTGCCGAATCCCAGTGACCTGCTTCGGGGAGGGCGGCCGCGCCGTTAGGCCCGCGTCGCGGAGCTTGCCGAGCTGTCCAGCGCGTCCCATCGCGAATACGCGGTCTCGAGTTCCGCCGCCAGGGCTTGCAAGCGCTGCAGCGCGAGATTACTTCCGTCTTTGTTGCGCTGGAAGGCGGCAGGATCGCCGATCAGCGTATTGAGCTGCGCTTGTTCCGCTTCCAGGCGTTGGATTTTCTCGGGCAACTGCTTAAGCTCACGCTGTTCGTTGTAGGTCAGGCGCTTGAGCTTGGGCGCCGCGCGGCTTAAGGTCGCCGCGGCCGAGGGCTTCGGCGTCGCCGCCGAGGCAGCGGCCGGCGCTGCCACCTTTCGCTGACGCAACCAATCGGTGTAGCCACCCACGTACTCATTGATCTGTCCATCGCCTTCAAACACCAGCGTGCTGGTGACCACATTGTCGAGAAATGCGCGGTCATGACTCACCAGCAGCAGCGTCCCGGCATAGTCCGCCACCATTTCTTCCAAGAGCTCCAATGTTTCCGCGTCAAGATCATTGGTGGGTTCATCCATCACCAGAAGATTGCTGGGACGGGCGAATAGGCGCGCCAGCAGCAAACGATTGCGTTCGCCGCCCGACAGCATGCTCACGGGTGCATGCAGACGCTCCGGCGGAAACAGAAAATCGCGAAGGTAGCCTGATACGTGCCGAGCCTGGCCGTCAATGGTCACGGTGTCGCCGCTGCCGCCGGTCACGTTGTCCATGATGGAAGCATTGGCGTCCAACTGCTCACGCTGTTGATCGAAGTAAGCGGGCAACAGGTTTGTGCCGCGCTTGATCAGGCCCGATGTCGGCTCCAATTCGCCGACCAAGAGTTTGATCAGCGTGGTCTTGCCGCATCCGTTGGGCCCGATAATGCCGATTCGATCTTGGCGCTGTATGCGCGCAGAGAAATCGCGAATGATCGTGGCAGTGCCGAAAGAGTGTGTGACATGTTTCGCGTCGAACACCAACTTGCCGGAGGGCGACGCGTCCTGTGCACGCAACTCCACCGTGCCAATACGCTCGCGCCGCTCGCGCCGCTGTATTCTCAATTGTTCGAGCGCGCGCACTCTGCCCTCGTTGCGGGTGCGCCGCGCCTCCACGCCCTGGCGGATCCACACCTCTTCCTGAGCCAATTTCTTGTCGAACAAGGCTGCGTGCTTGGCCTCGACCTCCAGGGCTGCGCGCTTTTGCAGAACATAGTCGTCGTAGCCACCGGGCCAAACGCGCAGCTGTCCCCGATCCAATTCGACGATTTTGGTAGCCAACCGGCGGACAAATGAGCGGTCGTGGCTGATGAAGAATAAAGCCCCGGCATAGTCCAGCATCATGTTCTCGAGCCAGGTGATGGCCTCGATGTCCAGATGATTGGTCGGCTCATCCAATAGCAAAACGTCGGGCGCGGCGACCAGCGCGCGGCCCAACATCACGCGCCTGCGCCAACCGCCGGACAAGGCGCTCATCAAGGCATCACCCGCCAGCCCCAATCGTGACAACACCTGATCAACCTGCAACTCAGACTGCCACGCATCTTCCGCCGTCTTCAATTCGACGCCGCCGAGCACCACGTCGCGGACCAGCGCGTCGCTGGCGGGCGAGACCTCCTGCGCCAGGCTTGCGATCCGCGCGCCAGGACGTACCCAAATTTCGCCGCTATCGGGCAAAATTTTTCTCGAGATCAATTGCAATAGCGAAGATTTTCCCTCGCCGTTGCGGCCGAGCAAGCAGACGCGTTCGCCGCGGCGTAATTGCAGGCTGACATCGTCGAGCAAGGGTTTGAGGCCGAAGCTAAGAGAGACTTTTTCGAGGCGAACGATAGGCATGAAGCGGCATAGTGTAAGCGATGTGCCTGGCGACCTTTTGACCGAGTAAACTTTACATTGAGCCGGCGGTACCACACTGCGGCCAAGGCGCTGAAGAGCGCCGTCATCGCGGCGCTAACTCCCGGGACATATTGACAATTTTTCAGGAAGGCAAGCTTTAGGTTCAGCGTGCGATCATCGCTGCGATACCTGGCACGGGCATTGCAACATTTTTTCAACACCCTCGAACAAGGTTCGAGCCCTAAAGCGCGGCCGCAATGGACAGGCGAAGCGTTTGTTAACAAAATGAATCGCGTGAACTTCTTAAACGGAGCATTGGATGGCTTGGGCCGCTGGTACGTGGCCATTCCGCCGTTTCTCATCGTCAGTTTCCTGGCCGCTCTATTTTTTGTGACCAGCGAAGGCCAGGAGCGGCTGCAGGAGGCGGGCGAGCGGCTGCAGAAGTCCGCGGCGCGTGAGCATGGTATCGAGGAATTGCAGAATTCGCTGGCGCGATCCGTCGGCGCGCAAAGCGGGTTCTTGCTCACGGGAGACCGGCGTTACATCGAGACCTACAACCGAGTCGTGGCCGAAGTAGAACCGCGATTGGAAAAGCTGAGCTTGGCGTATGCCGGATCGGACACGGGACTTAGCCCGATGCGAGACCTGCATGTCCTGATCGGCAAGCGGCTGGCGGATCTATCGATGATTGTGGCGATTCAGCAGACCCAGGGAGTCCCGGCAGCCGTTGCGCTCGTGAAAACCAGCGTCGGCTCCGATACCGGCGCGATGATCGGCGAGATTCTGGATCAGCTGCGAGATGGCGAAGCCGTTGAACACAACGCCGCCACGGCGCATTGGGACGGTTCCGTGACCATGAGCCGCTGGATTACGCTGTCCGGCACGATTTTCAACATGCTGCTGGTGTTCGCCGCCTCGCGCCTGGTGTGGCTGGATATGCGTCGACGCACGGCGCTCACTGCGGAGTTGCGTGATCAGAAGCTGCAGCTCGAGCGTCAGGTCGAAGATCGGACCCGCGAGCTGGTCGAGCTCTCCACTCATTTGCAAAATGTCGCGGAACGCGAGAAGGCCAGCTTGGCGCGCGAATTGCACGACGAGCTCGGCGGCCTGCTGGTGGGCGCGCGCATGGACATCTCCTGGGCCGAACAGCATCTTGGCAAGGATGATCCTGACCTGAAGCTACGGCTCGATCGCGTGCAGCAAAATCTTGCCGCCGGTGTCGATTTGAAGCGGCGCATCATCGAGGAGCTGCGCCCCACGCTGCTGGACAATGTGGGTTTGTTCGCCGCGTTGCGCTGGCAAATGAAGGAAACCTGCGGAAACGCGGGACTCAAGTGCATCGAGTCCTATCCCGACGAGGAGCCCCGCTTCAAGTCGGAGGCCTCGATCGCGTTATTTCGAATCGCGCAGGAAGCCTTTAGCAATATCTTAAAACATTCGGGCGCGAAAACCGCGGACATCAGCCTGGACATGGACGATGAAACCCTGCTGGTGCGCATTGCCGATGACGGCATCGGCATTCCGGTCGGTCAATTCATGGCGATCGCCTCGCACGGGCTCGCTTCGATGCGCCATCGAGTTCGCGCGCTTGGCGGGCGATTGGATGTGAGGAGTCCGCCTTCCGGCGGCACGATGCTCATCGTGCAGGTTCCCATCGGAAACGCCATCGCACAGGTCGGCGAACCAGAACCGACGTAGCACTAGATTCTGAGCGCGCCGCTCGAAATCGCGGCGAATAGCGCCGCGTCGAGCGGCACATAGCGCTGCGACCGGGAATCATCGAAGTAGAGCGGATCGCTGACCCGGCCAGGATCAAAGCCGGCCTGTACAAGATCCTGCTTGCGCGGTTTGAAGGTGGCCGTGGCCTCGAGCGTCGTCACAATCCGCAAGAATACCGGGCGCGCGTACGGGGGTAGACGCGTGGCGATCTCTGCGCGAAACGCTGCAAGATCGAATTCGCCGTTGACCACCAGCGCTGCCGTCCCCGCGCGTCCGTCGGCACCCGGCACCATCAGACCGTAAACCACTCCATCGATGACGCCGCGGCTCGCAGTGAGCGCGGTCAAGACTTCCGCGGTCGAGACATTCTCACCCTTCCAACGATAGGTTTCCCCGACACGATCAACGAAGTAATAGAAGCCGCGCTCATCACGGCGCATCAGGTCGCCGGTGCGATACCAGGAGTCGCCGTCCTCGAAGACATTGCGCAACACTTTGCGCGCCGATGCTTGCGGGTCGGCATAGCCTTCGAATCGGCCCGCGCGCTGCCCCTCTGCAACAGGCATCAGTCCCACGGCTTCGCCAATTTCATTGGGCAAGCAGCGCTCGCAGAACCCTTCGGCGTTGCGCCGCGGTTCCGATGTTTCGAGATCGAATCGCAGCAACGCCACCGGCAAGCGGCTCGAGAGAAACGCCGGTATTCGCCCGATGGCGCCCGGCTGCCCCTCGCAGTTGTACAGCGAAAAATTGCCTTCGGTCGAGGCGTAGTACTCGAGTATGCGCGGAATCCGGAAGCGCGCTTTGAAAGGTTCCCAGACTTCCGGCCGCAAACCATTGCCGCATGCCATTCGCAGCGAGTGTTCGATCTCGACGGGCTGATACGGCGTGTTGACCAAGTAGCGGCACAGCTCGCCGATGTACTGAAACAGCGTACAGCGTTCATCGCGCACGTCTCGCCAAAAATCGGACGCCGAGAATCGCCGGCGGATCACCACCGTCCCGCCGCTCACCAGCGTCGCGAAAGTCGCTACCACACCCCCGACGCTGTGATAAAGAGGCAGGCAATTGAACATGCGATCGCTTGGGCGGGTGTCCATCATGCCGGCGAACCAATGGCTCCACTGCATGAGACGGTAGTGGCTGACCTTCGCCGCCTTCGGCAAGCCGGTCGTACCGGAGGTATAGATATACAAGGCAGTCGCGTCGATTGAAGGCGCTGCGCACTCCGATAAAAGCAGCGGCTCTCCCGCGACGGCCGCAAGTTCAGGCTCCATGGGCTTCAGATCCACCGTGCTCGATCCCAATACTCGGCAGGCAAGGCTCGCCGGCAGATGCGGGCGAATGGCGGCGATTCGGGGCGCGAGATCGGCTCCGACAATCAAGTACCTAGGGTCTACGATATTGATCGAGTGCGCCAAGACGTTGCCGGAGAGTTGGGAGTTGACCAGCGCGACCACAACACCGATGCGTGTTAGTCCAAGCCAAATCGGCAGATACTCGGCGCAGTTCGCCATCAGCAGCGACACGGCATCGCCGCTTTTCAGACCCTTTGATACACCCCAGCGGGAATACTGATTGCATCGGACGCCCATCTGTCGGTAGGTCATTGCCGACTCGGTGGACAGCAGCGCGGGCGCGGCGTCGAATTCCAGACTTAAGCGGGCGATCAGTTCGGGAAGCGTCACACCCTGATCGCCGATGGTTGCCGTCTTTGCCAGCGCCCGAAGCCAAGCGTCGCGGGCGAATTTTGAATCGACGTCACCGGGCTGCGTCACGGAAATGGCCATTTAAACGTCATCTTGGGAATTGCGAACCATACCACGACTAGCTGCATCGTTCGATATACACTGGCGCCACCTCCTAACCTAAAATTTGCAAGAATGAAGCGCGAAACAATCGCAATCCACGGGGGCTTCGACTCCGACCCCACGACCAAGGCCGTCGCCGTTCCGATTTACCAAACGGCCGCGTATTCCTTCGATAGCGCGGAGCACGGCGCCGCGTTGTTCAACCTGGAGGTCCCGGGACATCGGTATTCGCGCATCAGCAACCCGACCACCGATGTCCTCGAGCAGCGGGTCACCGAACTCGAGGGGGGAGTTGGCGCGTTGAGCGTCAGCTCGGGACAAACCGCGCTTTTCTATGCATCGATGAATGCGCTGGAGATGGGTCGCAATCTCGTTTCCGTCCCGCAGCTTTACGGCACGACCTACACCTTGTTCGCCCACATCTTGCCGAAGATGGGGATTGAGGTGCGTTTTGGAAAATCCGACCGTGCCGCCGATCTTGAAGCGTTGATCGATGAGAATACACGCGCCATCTTTTGTGAAACTGTCGGCAATCCGGCGGGCAACGTGTGCGACCTCGAGGCGCTCGCGACTCTCGCGCATCGACACCGCATGCCGTTGATCGTCGACAATACGGTGGCGACGCCGATGTTGGTTCGGCCCGTCGACTATGGCGCGGACATTGTCATTCACTCCTTGACGAAGTTCATGGGTGGTCACGGCACCACGCTCGGCGGCATCATTGTCGACTGTGGGCGGTTTCCATGGATTGCCCATGCGGCGCGCTATCCCATGTTCACGCAGCCCGATGAGTCGTATCACGGTCTGGTCTACACCGATCATTATGGCGCTTCTGCGTTTATCGGCCGCTGTCGCAGCGTGTACCAGCGCACGGTGGGCGCAGTACTCTCCCCGATGAGCGCGTTCCTGCTGCTGCAAGGCATAGAAACGGTGGCCTTGCGCGTCGATCGGCATGTCGAAAATGCCCGGAAAGTTGCCGAGTTCCTGCGCGCCGACGCGCGGGTCGAATCAGTGAATTTCGCCGGATTTTCCGACAATCCCTACTACCCCTTGGTGCAAAAATATCTCGGCGGGCGAGCCTGCTCGCTCATGACATTTGAGATACGCGGTGGATTGCCGGCCGGCATGCGTTTCTACAATGCGCTCAAGCTGTTCAAGCGCTTGGTCAATTTGGGCGACGCCAAGTCCCTGGCGTGCCATCCCGCATCGACGACCCACCGCCAGATGTCGCCGCAGGAACAACTGGCCGCGGGAGTCGGTCCCGGCAGTATTCGCCTAAGCGTCGGCATCGAACACATCGATGACATCCTGGTCGATTTGGATCAAGCGCTTAGGTTAGCCGTTTGAACCAGAAATCATTACCGGATGCGATTCCGGCGTTATTTCCGAAAGCTTCGGACCGAGATCGGATCGGCAGCTGGCTCACTCTCGAGTTGGAAGAATCCTTGAGGCGCGTCCAGAAAGGATCGGTCGCGCCGACAATCGACATGCAAAAATTCCGCGCCGAGCTGGAAACGTTCGATTTCAGCAAGCCGCGGCCGCTCGAGGATGCATTGCGGTGGACTATCGAGCGCATGGAACATGGCATCGTGCAAATGGCGAACCCGCGCTACTTTGGCCTGTTCAATCCGGGCGCAAATTTTCCCGCGCAATGTGCGGATCGTATCGCCGGAACCTTCAATCCGCAGCTCGCCAGTTCTGCTTCCTCGCCTGTGCCCGTGGCATTGGAAAGCCACGTGATCCGCGCCGTCGCGCGCCGAGCCAACTTCGGCGAAGAGTCCACGGGACACTTTGCGACGGGCGGATCCGAGGCGAATTACACCGCGCTGCTCTGTGCGCTCACCGCCGCTCACGCGAATTTCTCGAACCAAGGCGTGCGCGCGTTTGCGGGGCCGGTAAAATTCTATACATCCCGCGATTGCCACATCGCGTGGCTGAAAATAGCGCATCAAGCGGGCGTAGGACGCGCGGCATTGCGCCTGGTCGATACGGACGGCTGCGGCCGGATGGATCCGCAGGCACTTCTGCGAGCGATCGATGAGGACCGCGCAGCCGGAGCCATTCCACTGATGGTGGTCGCCACGGCCGGAACCACCGGCGGCGGGATGATCGATCCCCTGCAGGCGTGCGCGGACATCGCTGAGCAGCAGGAGCTTTGGTTGCACATTGACGCTGCCTGGGGCGGCGCCGCACTCGCCTCGAATCGCCTGCGCGGCGTGCTCGACGGCATCGAACGCGCCGACTCGATTACGATCGACGCTCACAAATGGCTGGCGACGACCATGGGATGCGCCATTTTCTTGACCACGCGCGGCGACCTGTTGTCCGAGGCTTTTCACGCCTCGACCAGCTTCATGCCGTCGAGCATCTCGGGCGTGGACCCGTATTTGAATAGCGTGCAATGGTCACGACGATTCTTAGGTCTGCGCTTGTTCCTCGCGTTGACGGCGGCCGGTTGGGAGGGCCTGGGCGCACACGTGGAGCGCGGTGTGGCGGTCATCGAACGCATCAAGGAACGGCTGCTTGCCTTAGGCTGGAAAATTGCCAACGATTCGCCCCTGGCGGTCCTGGACGCCATACCCCCTGCCGGCTTCGGCGACGTGCGCACCCTGGTGCGTCGAGTGGTGGCCTCTGGTCGAGCCTGGGTCGCACCGACTCTGTTCGAGGGCCGGGACGTGGTGCGGATATGCGCGGCGAATGGCGAGACCGGGACGGAAGATGTGAATGCGCTGATCGCAGCGCTCAATGAGGGGCATTGAAGCCTTAAGGCCTTTAAGCGCGTAGCGACAAGGTGCGGTCGACCAGCGCCTCGATGGACTGGAGCGAGTGGAAATTCTCCGGTGTGATGTCCCCCTGTGCAATGGCGATGTCAAATTCCACCTCGACGGCCAGCATCAGGTTCACCATTTTCAAGGAACTAATCCCTAAATCGCTCAGTTGAGCATGCAGCGGAAACGGCGTTGGAACGACGCCGCCTGCCCCCAATACCGCCCTGACGAGCGAAATTAGTCGGTCGCTCAGCCCTTCCTTCGTCTGCGAATCCACTCGACGCTTCTCCCGAAGAAACCAGGGCCGGATCATACCGTGTCGCGCAGGATACGGAATACGATGCAGGTTTTACATATGTTTGTAGGACGACTGCCGATTGTACGCGTGAGGCAGTGCCCGCATAATTGTTCGATTCCAAGCCCACGAGGCTCGTTTGATATGGCAGTAGAGACTCACCGGCTACCCGGTACCCGCATTCCCAGTGCCCGGCAAAGCGACCTGACGGCGCGGGCACGAGCGGCTGCCGACATTGCCAAAGGCAATGCCGCGGCGGTCGATGCGGAAGCGCGCTTCCCCAGTGAAGCCTTCGCGGAGTTGCGCAAGCAGCGCCTCCTCGGTATTCAGGTTCCTCAGTCCTTGGACGGCGAAGGCGCCACCATCGCGGAAATCGCGGATGTTTGCTACATCCTGGGCCAATCATGTTCTTCGACCGGCCTGATTTACGCAATGCATCAAATCAAGATGGCGTGCATCGTGCGCCACTTCAAAGACAATCCCCCCCATGAGCGTATTCTACGCCGCATCGTTGGCGAGCAATTGCTCATGGCATCATCGACCACGGAGGGCCAGGCCGGCGGCAACATCCGCTCCAGCGAGGCCGCCGTCGAGCACGACGGGGCGCAGATCACCCTCGAACGCAAGGCCACGGTCATCTCCTATGCAGTGGAGGCGGATGGCATCGTGACGACCGCTCGGCGCGCCGCCGACGCCGCGGGCAACGACCAGGTTCTATTGGTGCTGCTGAAGGCGGACTACACCCTCGAACGATTGCAGGTGTGGGATACCTTAGGCATGCGCGGCACGCACAGCGAAGGCTTCACGCTGCGTGCCCGTGCCGCGGCCGGACAAATCTTGCCCGAACCTTACGAAAGAATTCATGTGCAAACCATGGTGCCGTTTGCGCACTTGCTGTGGGGTTCAGTTTGGGCGGGAATCGCCGCCGCCGCCGCCGCCAAGGCACAGGCCTTCGTGCGTCACGTGGTACGCCAATCGAATGGCCAGTTGCCGCCCGGCGCGGCGCATTTTACGCAGGCCGTATCCACATTGCGCACGCTTCGCGGCGTGCTGTCCGCCAGCCTGCGCAGCTACGAAGCGATCATGTCCGATGACAAGGCGATCTCTTCCTTGGAATTTCAGGCCATGATTACCTTGACCAAGGTGCAGGTGTCCGAGCTTGCAGTGACTACCGTGATGACCTCGCTGCGCGCCTGCGGACTATCGGGCTATCGCAACGACACGGAATTCACCATCGGCCGGCTGCTGCGCGATGTGCTCTCTGCACCAATCATGATCAGCAACGACCGCATTCTGACGAATCTCGCCACGACGTCGCTGATGACGCCGCTGCCCACGTCGATCAGTGGCTGATCCCACCGTGCCGCCCGATAGCACGGCGCCCTATCCGCTTGCGCATCTTGCCGATCAGCTTTTCAGGCCGATGGGCGTGGATGGGGTTTACGCGCGCACGGCACTGTATGTTGATCTGGTCGAGCGACTCGAACGGTACATCACCCGGCAGCGCGATCCGCAGGCGGAAATCTTGCGATTTCCGCCGGTGATGAGCCGCACGCAGCTCGAGAAATCCGGTTATCTGAAGAGTTTTCCCAATTTGCTCGGTTGCGTCTGCGCATTGCATGGTTCCGAAGCCTCCATCCGCGCGGCTGTCGAAAAAAGCGCGGACAACGGCGGCGACTGGACCACCTCGCTGACTTCCTCGGATCTGGTGCTATCGCCCGCTGCTTGCTATCCGGTGTATCCGATCGCGGCGGCGCGCGGCAAGTTGCCGACCGGCGGACTGTTGTTCGATATCGAGGCCGACGTGTTCAGGCATGAGCCGTCCTTGAGCCTCGATCGGCTGCAATCCTTCCGCATGCGCGAATTCGTGCGAATCGGCGCGCCGAACGAGATCGTGGAGTTCCGCGAGAAATGGATGGCGAAAGCGCCGCTGTTGGCCGCCGAACTCGGGCTGCCGCATACCATGGACGTCGCCAACGATCCGTTCTTCGGCAGAGTAGGCCAGGTCATGGCCGTGAGTCAGCGCCAGCAGGCTTTGAAATTCGAACTCTTGATTCCTTATTATCCGAGCGCATCGCCTACCGCGTGCATGAGCTTCAACTACCACCGCGAGCATTTCGGACAGACGTGGGGGATCCGCGACGAGAAAGGCGAGTTGGCACATACCAGCTGCGTCGCCTTTGGAATCGACCGGCTCGCAATAGCATTGTTCGCGAATCACGGCCTGGACCTCAAGAAGTGGCCTGCGGCGACACGACAAGCATTGGCTCTGTAAAATTATTCGGGCGCTGATGCCTCTCGACCCACGCGTCAATAGCTTCTTGAACCTCCTTGCGGCGGGCAATCCGACTGATGCTCGACACGCAACGGTTGCGGAGCGGCGCACGGGGCTTGCGGCTCTGATGAAATTTGCGGGGCCCGAAGTCGCAGTTGACCGGATAGAAGAACGAACCCTGCCGGGGCCGGGCGGTGCTGTGCGCATACGGCTGTATTCGCCGGTTCACGCCGAGATACTGCCCGGGCTTATTTATTTTCATGGCGGCGGTTTGGTCGCCGGCACCCTGGACACGCATGATTCGATTGCGCGCGCGCTGGCACATGCCGGCGCAGTCCGGGTGCTGTCGGTGGACTACAGGCTCGCTCCCGAGCATCCCTTTCCCGCCGCCTTGGAAGATGCCATGGCTGCAGTCCGGTATATCAGCCGGCACGCTCCTGATTTCGGCATCAACGCGGCGCGCCTTGGTGTTTGCGGCGACTCCGCCGGCGCCACGTTGGCGACGGCCACGTGTCAGGCGGCGGCTCGGGCAGGAGGCCGCCCACCACTCGCGCTGCAACTGCTCATTTGCCCGATTCTCGATTACAGCCGTTCTACGCCTTCGAAGCGCGAATTATCGAGCGGTTATCTCATCGACCAGGCCACCCTGGATCATGATCTCATGCACTACTTGCCCAAAGGCATCGACCCTGTGAATCCACTGATATCGCCGCTGCTCGCGCAGGACCTGACGGGTATGCCGCCAACCCTGATTCATACGGCGGAATTCGATCCGTTGCGCGATGAGGGGCGGAATTATTTCGAGCGTCTAACGCAAGCGCGCAATGAAGTGTCCTACACTTGCCATCCAGGTATGATTCATCTTTTCTATGGTTTGGGAGCCGTGATTCCCTATGCGCGCAAGGCATTCGAGCAGATCGGCGGCGAAATTCGCGCAGCGCTGGGCTAACCTCTAGGGAGAAACGAACGTGTCCGAGCGCATCGTCGCGGAGCGATTGATTCAGCAGCTGCACGCGGCACGCGTTGCCGGCGATCTTACGGGCATGTGCCGCGTTTTCGCCGATGATGGCCGATTCGAGATCCTCGGGGCAAGCGCCGATAAGTCGATCGCCATTCGGGCGAACGATCTCGCCGAGTTTCGGCCCTGGCTCGCGATGCTGGTGAAGGTTTTTCGAATCAGCAACTATCAGCTGCTGAGCCTGACGGTCGAATGGCCGCGGGCGGTCGCACACTGGCGCGCGGACATCTACTCCAAGGTCACGGGAGCTACGGTTCCGACCGAACTCGCCGATATCGTGCAGCTCGATGAGGACGGCATCCTGACCTACACCGAATTCTTCGCGCCGCGCTGAAAATTCCGGCGATTTTAGGATGTCGCAGGAGCCGCAGTGGTTGACCATCGCACGCGAAGTGCGGGCCATCGCCCAAACGGGCCTGGCATTTACCGCGGATGGATTCGATCATCAGCGCTACCAGAGATTGCGCGAGCTGGCGGCGCTGTTGATGGCACAGGGTTCATCCAGCGAGCATGAATCGATTCTCGAGCTGCTCCGCCAGGAGAAGGGCTACGCGACACCGAAGGTGGATGTTCGCGGTGCCGCATTCGTCGATGGCCGCGTGCTCATGGTGCGCGAAATCAGCGATGGGAAATGGACGCTCCCCGGCGGTTGGGCGGACGTGAATCAATCGGCCGGCGAATGCGTCGTGAGAGAGATTGCCGAGGAATCAGGATTCATGGCGAGGGCCTTGAAGATTGCGGCCGTTTACGATTACCAGCGCAGCGGACATCCGCCGCGCCATATCGATTCGATTTACAAGATGTTTTTCATCTGCGAAATCACCGGCGGCGAGGCGCGCGCCAGCGACGAGACCAGCGAAGTGGCTTTCTTTGGCCGCAACGAATTGCCGCCGCTGTCCTTAGGCCGGACCACCGCCGCGCAGATCGACAGAATGTTTCACCATGGCCAGCACCCGGAACTGGCGACGGATTTCGACTGACGTAAGGGCGGATCGACGCTCAAGCGTAAGTGATAAGCGTTGGGTCCGGGTTCGTATCGAGATGAGGCAAGCCATTGAAGCTGACGAGATGGTGGCGCCGCGGTGTCGAAGCGAACTCGGTGAGCGAGCTGTTGCGAATGCGCAGGTTCAATTCGACGGCGGTCGCGGGAGGCGCGTTGAGTACGGCTGCCACGATGGCGGCAATGGGACCCCCCGAGCTGACAACGAGCACATTGCCGTCGGGGAATCTCCGCCGAGCCTCAATGATCGCCGCCACCGCGCCATCCTGGAAGGCTTGCCAGACCGGCATGCCTTCCGGCTGGGTGCGATCTTCGGCCCAGGCCAGCAGAGCTTCCCGTAACACGCGAAAGTGTTCGCGCACCACGACCGGATCGCGCCTTGCCGCGGCAAGCGCCGGCGCCGGAAAATTACCGGTGAACGCCATCATGACCGCTTCGGGTTTGTATTCGTCCAGAGCCGGAAAAGTCTCTTGTGGGGGACGCGACCCGAGTTCAGGATGGCCCTCGAAAATGCCCTGCGCGGTTTCCGTCTGTCGCCGCAGCGTACCGGTGAACACCGCATCGAAGCGAATGTTGCGCCGAGCAAAATAGCCGCCGAGAAGCCGAGCCTGCGTAAAACCGATCTCGGTCAGACGATCATAGTGCTCGGTACCGAAAGCCGCCTGGCCGTGGCGCACGACAGAGATGACACCCATTATTCTAAGCTCCACGGAAAGTCCAGCGCGACGGTCAATCCTCCGCCTTCGCGGTTCGCCAATTGAATCCGGCCGCCGTGCGCTTCGGCAATCTCGCGGGCGAGCGCCAGACCCAACCCCGTGCCACTGCGCTTGGTCGAATAAAAGGGCAGTAACGCCTGCGCCAGCACGGTCTGACTCATACCCGATCCTCGATCGCGCACTTCGATGCGTTGATCGCCGCCGTCGCAGACGATTGAGAGCTCCACGTCGGCCGAGACGCCGCCTGCTTCGTGCGCGTTCTTGAGCAGATTAATGAGCGCCTGCTCGACTTGCACGCGGTCGAACCAGCCAGGGCGTTGCGGCAAGGGTGCCGCAAGCGTAAATGACTGCTGCCCCTTGAGGTCCGCCACGAACTGCTCCCAGTGCACGCTTTCCGGCCGCGGGGCCGGCAGCTTGGCGAAGGTCGCATAGCCGCTCACGAATTGATGCAAGTGCGCGGCGCGTTCCGCAATGGCCGAGAAGACCGCCGGCAATGACGCATGATCTCCGCGCCGCGCAATTTCGGCGCCGGAATGCGCGAGAGAGGACAGCGGTCCCAACGAATTGTTCAACTCATGGCTCAATACGCGAATGAGCTTTTTCCAGGTCGACACTTCCTGGCGGGACAGCTCTCGCGTCAGCAATTTCAGCAGATACAGCCGAAACGTGCGCCCCTGCAAGATGAACGAGCGCTGCGACAGATGAAATGTCTCTTCGACTCCTTCGATCTCCGTGGAAAACAAGCTGTCGTTCAAATTCGCGGCTGCGCCCCGCAACGCCACCGGAGCCCGAGTCAATGCATCCTTGAATCTCGAGCCCTGAAGACTGCGCCCCTCGCTCAACAAATGCCGCGCCGCGATGTTGGCATAGGCGATGCGATCGTTGGCATCGACCAGCACCAGGGCCACCGGCGAATTCTGCATCACCGTGTCCAGCAACAGCTCTCGCTGCACCAGATGCGCGCGCTGCTCTCTCAGTGCCGCCGCCAGCTCGTTATGCGCCGTCATCAGTTCACCAAGCTCATCGTCGCGATCTGCCACCAAGGACAAACTAAAATCCCCTTCCCGGTAGCTGGCCACGGTGCCCGAGAGCGCGCGCAGCATTTGCTGGATCGGGCGCATCACACGCGAGGACAGCCAGAGCACGGGCAGCAGCGCGGCACCGACGATCAGCAGCCAGCCAAGGAGCGCGCTGCTGAGCCAATGCGCAGTCAAGACGCTGGCCGCAGCCGTCACGCCAACGATGACGATCAGCAGCAGCGCGAGCTTGAGCTTGAGGCTCATAGCGAATCCGCTCAGGTACCGCTGGCGGGACGCAGATTGAACCGCTCCAAACGGCGGTATAAAGCCTGGCGCGACAGCCCCAGACTCTGCGCCGCGCGGCTGATGTTCCCGCCGGCCTCGCGCAAGCTGGCCTCCAGCACTTCTTTACTCAAATGTTCGGATTCGCGCGGCGCGCTGCGCGATGCGGCCGGCAAATTCAGGTCCGCAGCGACCACGACGCTGTCGCGCGCCAAGAGCTTGGCGCGCTCGATCGAATTGCGCAGCTCGCGCACGTTGCCTGGCCAGTCATGCCCCAGCAGGGCCGTAGCTGCATCCTCACTCAACTGCAAACTCTCGCCGAGAAAATGGCGCGCGAGCGGCAAAATATCCGCCGGACGCTCCGCCAGCGCGGGGACCGCAATATCGATGACATTGAGCCGGTAATACAAGTCTTCGCGAAAGCGGCCTTCACGAATCAGGGCCGGCAGTTCCGCATTGGTGGCACTCAAAATCCGCACCTGAGCGGTGCGCGTTTTGCTCGAGCCCAGCATTTCGTACTGGCCGGTCTCCAGTACCCGCAGCAACTTTACCTGGCCCGCCAGCGGTAAATCGCCGATCTCGTCCAAGAACAAAGTCCCGCCGTTCGCCGCCTCGAAACGGCCCGTGCGCGCTCGGTTGGCGCCGGTATAGGCTCCTGCCTCCGCGCCGAACAATTCCGCCTCGATCAGTTCGGAGGGAATCGCTCCACAGTTCACGGCAACGAAAGGACCGGCACGAAGCGCGGAATTCGCGTGCACGATCTGCGCTATGCGCTCCTTTCCGGCGCCATTGGGCCCGGTGATGAGGACGCGAACGTCCGCCCGCGCCACGCGGCAGGCAAGCTCAACGACCCGCTCCATCGCATCCGAGGCGAAAACAATGTTGCACAGATCGTACTGTTCAGCCAACCGCTGTCGTCGACGGCGCTGCTCGTCCTGCAGCCGTTGGCGCTCACGTGTCGTTTCCGCCAACTCGAGCAAATTCTCAACAGTCGCCA
>Ga0224547_1000016_pt1 | contig 45283 bp, 39 predicted proteins | sample 714P21014metaG_FD_179908 | JGI IMG/M metagenome (GOLD analysis project Ga0224547, IMG submission 179908) | Peat soil microbial communities from Stordalen Mire, Sweden - 717 P2 10-14 | ecosystem: Environmental > Terrestrial > Soil > Wetlands > Peat | place: Sweden: Norrbotten County, Stordalen...
GACCTTGAGTATTCGATGTCCCGCGTCTCAGGCCATTGCAGGCCACCCCAAGGTTCATTGAAGTGTAGCCTGGCGGGCGGATGCGTGCAAAACTCAAGGTCACGCTGCGGAGACCAGGTTGCGCATTTTTCAGGTAGACACCTTTACCTCAACCCGTTTCACGGGCAACCCGGCGATGGTTGTCCTCGACGCGGACGGACTCAGCGAGGCCACCCTGCTTAGCATAGCAGGCGAGTTCTCGCACGCCGAAGTGGCTTTCGTGTTCGCCGCGAACGCAGTGGATCACGATGTCCGGCTGCGGTTTTTCAATGCGCGCAAGGAAGCGCCCTTCGTCGGACACGCGACCGTGGCGGCACACGCGGTACTCCTGACCTTGGGCAGGCGAACCGTCGGCATCTGCCGCCAGCACTCCGGCACCGGCATCATCGAGGTCGGCGCCCAAATGGAACAGCGAACTTCGGGACCGGAGACGGTCATCGAATTTCGCCAGACCGTTCCGGAGCTGGATGCGCCGTTGCCGTTCAAGACCACGCTTCGAGTTGCCGAGGCGTTGAAGCTGCCGGCGACTCAATTGCACGAAGTCATGCCGGCGAGAATCGCCCGTAAAGGCAGCAGCCGGCTTCTTGTGCCGATCGCCGACCACCGTTATCTGGAACTGGTTTCGCCGAATTTCGATACCCTGACCTCGCTCGGCAGCGAACTCGCAACGGAGGGATTCTTCTTGTTCGCGGTGAATCGCGATTCCGATGAAGTTTGGACGGACTCGCGCATGTTCTGCCCTGCTTTAGGGATCCCGGAGGATCCCGTCAGCGGCAATGCGCATGCCATGCTGGCCGCCTATCTTTGGGACCTAGGTCAGTTCGGGAAGAAATCGACCACCTTCATGGGCCGGCAGGGTTACCAGATGAAGCGGCCCGGGCAGGTCAGAGTGCGCCTCGAGATCGATAAGGGCAGCTTGATCGCGGTGCATATTGCAGGCACCGCAATCATCGTCAGCGAAGGCACGCTGGCGCTGTAATATTACGACCTGGGGCTTGGAGGGGTCAGATCCAGCTTCAGGGTCGCTGCCACCGCCTCAACCCTGCTTTTCACATCCTGAGCGGTCCTCACCGCCTCGTCCATATTGCCGCCGGCGAAGGCCGCCTGCGCCTTGGACCATAGAGATGTTGCCTGATCCAGGCTCAATTTCGCCGCATCCAGATCCAAGGCCGCGGCCACCTTCTTGCTGGATTTTTTTCTCAAGGCATCGATGCGATTCTGCACCGCCGTAGCGTATTCCGGCACGGTGCCCGCTAACACCATCCATTCGTCATTCAGTGCCTTCAGGACTTCGTCTTTTTTGGCGGCGGCGGCGGTGGCCAGCGTCTGAGCCGCTGCGAATACCGGCGGTGCGCCGCTGATCACCGCGGCGTAATTCTGCTTGTCGAAAGACGCCTTGAGCTCGGCGTACTTGGTCTGTACCTCCATCAGCTGATCGGGCACGTATTTCGCCGCCTCCGTCGATGCGGCTGTAACGGTCGCTTCAATGTCGGCAAGGAACTTCTGTGCAGGCTCCTTCTGGCCGGCGCACGCCGCCATTGTGATGGCCAACACGGAAAGAAATGCGAAGCGGCCGACGCGTGCCAGGAATTGCATGAGCATATTCTAGCTCAATTCTCGCCGCGCGCGATCCAACCACTCAGCTTGCGCCCTGCGATAGTGGGCGGGACCCAGTTTGGCGCCATCCAACAGATCCTTCAGCACTCGGTGCGCCTCTTGTAATTTTCCGCGCCGCTTGAGCAACAAACCGTAACGCAGACGTGCTTCGGCACCGGGGTATCCCGGCGCAAGCGTGGCGTACTCGTGCTCGGCCTCATCCAGCGCGTCTTGCGATTCAAGCGTGCGGGCATACATCAGCTTCGCATCCGCTGACTTGAAGTCCGGATTCTGCTGCTCCAGGAGCTCCAGCGTCGCGCGCGCGGCCGCATAGTCTTGTTTGCCAAATTGCGCCCGCGCCAAACCCAGCAGCAGAGTTGGATCGTGTTCAAAAATGCCTTTCAGGCCGCCTCGGTACACCTCGATGGCCTCATCGTATTGATTCCTCTCGTAGTGCTCTTCACCCAGCCGCCGACGGGCGTCGACGTTGCCGGATATCTCCACTTCCGCGCTGGCGCGGCGCAATTCGCGGTTCGGGTCGAGCATGCGCCGCACGCCGGACTTGGCGCGGCGCGCGGTTCTCCCACCGAAAAGCTCCGGCAGAATCTCCGCCACCAGATACGCGAGTGCGCCAATTCCAGGCAGCAAAAAGACCGCCCAGATCCACAGCTGATTTCGCCCGGTCTTGATCACATGCACGATGAGTGCTGCTTGGATGAGCAGTAACAGGATTGATACTGGAAACAACGGCGATAAACCCCGAACGCACAAAGCGCCATAAAGGCGCGGTTGCCTATTGTATCGAGAATCGGGTTTCGAGCCAGGAGCCTAGCGCTGCGCGAATGCGCCGCTGCCGCGGGGCTTCGCCGTCACTCACGTCGCAGAATAGGAATCTGCGACGCGTGCGTGCCGCTTATGTAAATGCAATCCATGCGTCATGCCGCGCGGCAGATCCTCGGCGTGATGCACGGCGGCAACCAATGTCAGGCGGCGTCGCATCAGGCGCTCGAGCAATCGCTTCATCAGCGCGCGTTGCTTGGGGTCGAGCCCCGTGAGCGGTTCGTCCAGCAATAAAATCTGCGCATCCGCCGCCATTGCGCGGGCTATGAGTGCGCGACGCAATTGACCGTACGACAATTCGCGCGGCCGGCGCTTTGCCACGCTCAACAACTTGAAGAACTTGAGCCAGCCGCGAGCGATCCTGATGTCCGCCGCGGTCAGCGCGTCCACCAATCCGATGCTGGCATGGCGCCCGCTCGCGACCAATTCCAAAATGTTGACATCCCCTGAGAAAATGCTGTGCAGCTCCGGGGATACGTAGCCGACACGCCGCTTCCACTCCATGATCGGCGTTCCTTGAGGAAACCCTGAGCGCTCAATTTGTCCGCCCAGTGCCGGCGAGAGATCGCCGTAGAGCAGTTTAAGAAAACTGGACTTTCCCGCACCGTTCGCGCCGAACACCGACCAGTGTTCGCCGCGCCGCAGCTGCCAATTCAGGTCGCGCAGCACCGCTCGGTACTCGACGTAGACATCCACATGTGACAGACGCAGAAGCACCGGACCCAATCGCGGCGAACTTTTCTTCGTCGCGAGCCCGCGGTGCGGCGCCGCTTGCCGATGTTCACCGGCGCTCAGCTTCAATCGCGAAATGTCGGCGCGCTCAAAGCCCTTGACGATGCAAATCCGTCCGTCCGACAGTTCTATCAAAAAGCGCGTGCCCCGCGGCACGTCCATGGCCCGATGCGCGGTTGCAATCCAGGATTGACCGCGGCGGCGCGCGGCGCTGAGCACGGCATCGATGCGCCGCCGGTAGTTTGCATCCAAACCGTTGTAGAGTTCATCCAAGAGCAGCCAGTCCGGATCTTGCACCAGCGCCCGCGCCAAGAGCACCAGACGCTTTTCTCCGTACGACAACGATAAGAACCTGCGCGCCGCGATGCGCTTAAGGCCGCAGGCGCGCAACATCGCGGTCACACGCCTATCTTCGTCCCGAGCGATGGGCGCGAGCAGTAAGTCCGTCCGATGCAGACCCGTCGCAACCACGTCACGGACGGGCAAGTTCCAGCCATAACGGGCATATTTGTCTTGCCGTTCGCCGCCGATGTAGGCAATGCGCTGCTTCGCCTCGAGCAACTCGATCGTCTGGCGGCCTAATCGAAAGATGCGCGCGGATTTTTCGCGCGCCGCCGCTGATGCTCGCGTGGGCGTCGGCCAGACGTCGCCGCTGACGAGTTTGAGGAGTTGGGTCTTACCGGCACCATTGTGGCCGAGCAGTGCCCAGCGTTCGCCCGGTCGCAACTGCCAGGTGATGTCGCGCAATACCCATTTGTCGCCGCGCCGCACGCTCAACGAGCGCAGCGAGACGGCTAGTCCGGCTTTCATGTCCTAGACAGGCTCTTCGGAGGAACGGAGCCGCCAGACCCCTCTGTGCTCGCTGACCAGGGCCTGTCCTGCCAGCTTGATCAGATGCGCCTCCAACGTGAGACGTGCCCATTGATGGCGGTCAGCCGGCACATCGTCGTAAACCACCGGTGTCAGCGTATCGAGGTTGGCTTCACGCAATTTGGCGAGGCTGCGCAGCACCTTGTCTTCCCGTGCCAGCCGGTGCGCCCGCAGCGCCTGCAGGACTTGTTTCCCCTGCTCCATCAGATCGCCATGGCCGGGGGCAATTTTATCGAAGTCATAGGCAAACAATTTGTCGATCGAGTTCAAATAGTCGGCCATGTTGCCGTCAGGGGGCAAGATAACGGGCGACACACCCTCGAGCACGTGATCGCCCGTGATCAACAGCCGTTCCCTTCCCAAGAAGTAGCAGACGCAGTTCGACGCATGCCCAGGGGTGTGGATGGCGATCAATTCGCAATCGCCCAGACTTAAGCGCTCGGCGTCCGCCGGTTGACGATGCGGCACAAAGGTCTCGTCCTGACGCCCGTCGCGGGGTGGCGGCAATCCGATAACTTGCGCTCCGCTACGCCGAGCAAGCTCTGCCGTCAGCGGCGAGTGATCGCGATGAGTATGAGTCACCACCACCCAGCGAATCGGCGCGCCCGCGGCCGCCAGAATGGCTTCCAAATGGCGCGCATCGTCTGGTCCAGGATCGACCACGGCAATCTCACGCTCGCCCAGCAGGTACGTATTCGTTCCGGGTCCGGTCATCAGACCGGCGTTGCCGGCCACGATGCGGCGCACGCCCTGGGCCAAGGTGAAGGGATAGCCTGGAGCGAGTTGAGATCTAGCGTGCAATGGCGCACATCATACATCCGCAATCATTAAATTTTACTGCTCTCCCGCCGGCAAGCGACGAAGTGGGCGCGTTTTCAAGCGGAATTCAGGTGTCAGTGATCCTTGTCTCACTTTGAGATAGTTGCGATGGCCGATAGAGCCGCTACACTGGTGGTCATGTCTAAGTCGCCGAATGCCAGACGTACAGGAGGACCCACCTCCTGGGATCAGCTTTCGCGTCCGGATGCCGAGCAGTGTCAGCGATTCTTGGCTGAATCGCTTTCTTTGTTATTGGGCGATGTGCTGCGTTCCATTCTCTCCGATGCCAGCCCTGCCGTGGCCGCGGATGAGTCGGCCATCGAACGTTATCGCAATCTTGCCGATTCGTTGGCCGACGGAGAATCCCGTCGGCGTACAGGCGCCGGCCTCACGCGTGCCGGACTCGCCAAGCGATGCGTTACCTGGTTGAAATTATTGTTAACGCCGGCGCCGAGTGCGCCTACCACCGCCGCCATGCGTGAATTCGTCGATGCGTTGGGGCTGTTTCCGGCGCTATTCGACAGCGATCCTTCTGCCCGCTCGCGCCGGGCGAGGCTGACCTGGCTTTTAACCCATGATAGGCGCTTGGATGCCAGCACTCGGGAGGCCGCCACGGCCCTAATCGAGGCTTGCGAGCATTTAGGGGTTTTGCTGTGGCCAGATGCGGAAACCGCCTGACGCAAGTCCGTGCTTATCGCCGTTCTCGGCGTATAATGTGAAGTTGACCTTTCCACGTGCAGTCGGGGCTTTGAGTGCAAACACCTTCGCAATCCAACCCAGAAGATTCCGGTTCTGCGCCGACCGTCGTGGCGCCGTTGCCTGTCGATAAATCGCGCTTTAAATTTCAGAAGTTGCTGCAGCCTTTCGCGGTCGATCCCGGCGTCGCCACCCCGATTATTTGGTTCTTGCTCGATTGGCTGGTGCTGGGCGTGGCGATTGCCAGCTTGCTCATCGTGGAATCCTTGTGGGTCAAAGTATTTGCATCGCTGGTGGCGGCACTGTGGATTGCCCGATTGTTCGTCATTGGCCACGATGCCTGTCATGGCTCCTATACGCCGAACAAGACGCTCAATAAATGGATCGGCCGAATCGCGTTCTTACCGTCGTTGACGCCGTATAGCCTGTGGGAGATCGGACATAACCTGGCGCACCACGGCTTCACCAATCTGAAGGGTCGCGACTACGTTTGGACACCCTACTCGCCCGCGGAATTTGCGAAACTACCGGGGATACGCCGGCTACTGGAACGCGTCTATCGCAGCGGATTCGGCCAAGGCGTCTACTACATGATCGAAATGTGGTGGAAGAAATTGTTTTTCCCGGGCCGCAAGCATGTGGCCAATCGGCGCATCAGTTATACCTGGGACAGCTTGCTGGTTGCCGGCTTCGGCACGCTGTGGGTCGGCGGCTTGGTGCTGTGGGGCGTTTACAGCGGCAAGTCGATCTGGTCGCTGCTGATATTCGGATTCGTGGTCCCGTTCTTCATTTGGAACTGCCTCATGGGATTCGTGATCTACGTTCAGCACACGCATCCGCGGGTGGCCTGGTATGAGCGGCGCGACCAGTGGACTGCCAATGCGGGATATGCGACGACCACCGTGCATATCAAGCTGATGCGCCCCCTCGACGGGTTGATCCATTACATCCTCGAACACGGCGCGCATCATGTGAACATGGGAATCCCGTTGTATCGGCTCAAGGAAGCTCAAGCGAAACTGGCCGCCACGCTGGATGAAAGATTGAACTCGGAAGTCTTCTCGTGGCGCTACTACTGGAACACCGTGCGCCGTTGCAAGCTGTACGATTTTGCGCAGCACGTATGGACTGATTTCGACGGACATATCACCTCCGAACCGCAGGTGTTGGTCCGCTAGGCTGTTGGCATCCACCGCCAAACCCCTCGATTTCTTAACTGCGGGTTGATCATTCCACCCTGTTGACGGTCAGCGCGTTTTGCGTCAACGTATGCGCACACGACAAGTTCCCCTGTATGGGGATTTAAGGGAACTCGGGTGAAATACCCGGGCTGCCCCCGCAACTGTAAGCGGTGTGCCCTCATCGAAGACCACTGGGTGGAAGAATCCCGGGAAGGTGATGATGGACTCCAAGCCGCGAGCCAGGAAACCTACTTGTCGTGGTCGCCCATCGACCAGCCGGGGTGTGCTGAGCGAGAGGAAAATCCTAGTGGCGACGGAGTGGACTGCGCTGACGCAGGGCTTTCGCACGCCTGAGGTCGACGCGGTCCTTGGTTTGTCGTCACTAGGGAGCCGCTTTGAACACTCGAATCGCCGCTACTTGCGTTGCGTTATTAATTCCATTCTGTGCGTCCGTCGCTAGCCCAAGCGAAGAGACCGAGTTGCAGTCCGTCGTGGTCACCGCAACCCGCATACCCACGCCCGAACTTCAAATTGCGAGCAGCGTAACGGTCGTCACCGCAGCGGAAATTGCTGCGCGGCAGATCCGTACGTTGCCGGACCTGCTGAAAGAAGTTCCTGGATTGAATGTCGTTCAATCGGGAGGGCCGGGCGGCCTGACCTCCGTATTCATGCGCGGCACCAATTCCAATCACACCAAGGTTTTCATCGACGGCATTGATGTCAGTGATCCTAGCAACTCCAATGCTTCATTCGATTTTGGTCAACTGTTGACCCAGGACATCCAGCGTGTCGAAGTACTACGCGGCCCGCAAAGTGGACTCTACGGATCGGATGCCGTGGGTGGCGTGATCAACGTCATTACCAAGAGCGGCAACGGACCTGCGCAATTCAACGCGGGGGTCGAAGCCGGATCCTTCGATACTCTCAACCAAACCGCGGGCGTAAGCGGTTCCGCCGATCAGTTTCACTATGCGGCAAATTTTCAGCACTTTCACACCGGCTCGACTCCGGTTACACCGTCCGACTATCTGCAGCCGGGGCAGGCGCGGATTAACGACTACTACGACAATCTGACCGGCTCGACGAAACTCGGCTTCGATGTCACGGACACCTTCGATCTCGGGTTGGTTGCGCGCTATACGGATTCACACCTGCGGTTCACCGGGGATAACTTCGACTTCTCCCCGACAATTCCCGACACCGCACAGAGTGACTCGAACGCCAAACAGTACTACACGCGCGCAACGGCCCACTTGGTGAGCTTCGGCGGGGCCTTTGACCAGACTCTCGGCGCCGCCTACAGCAACATCAAAACCTACGACTTCAGTCCGGATGGACCGTCCGAGACCGACAATTTTGGTGCGCGCGTAAAATTCGACTGGCAAGGCATCGTGACTCTCCCCGCGAATGAAAAATTGGTTTTGGGCGCCGAACATCAACATGACTCGATTACAACGCCGATTTCCGCAAGCACCGATATCAATTCTGGCTATGTCGAATTGCAATCGAATTTCTGGAACAGCTTCTACGACACCTTGGCGGTTCGCTATGACGACAACGATCGATTCGGCAGTAAGGTGACCTATCGCTTCGCCCCGGAATATCTCATCGCTGACACCGGCACCAAGATCAAAGGGAGCATCGGTACGGGGTTCAAGGCGCCCACATTGTCCCAGTTGTTCCAGAGCTTTCCGGACTTCTTCTTTTTTGCGAACCCGAACTTGAGACCGGAAACGGACTTAGGCTGGGACGCAGGGTTCGAACAGCCCTTGTTTCACAACAGTCTGCGTTTCGGCATGACCTATTTTCGGATCAACATCAAAGACCTCATCGAGGATAACGCAGACTTTACGAGCACGACGAATATCGGGCGCGCAAAGACCGATGGTGTCGAAAGTTTCGTGGCTTACCGACCGATACCGACCCTGACCTTTAGATTCGATTATACGTACACGCAAGCCACCGACGAGACGACCCAGCTGGAATTGTTGCGCCGGCCGAAGAACAAAGAGAGTCTGAATACCAATTGGCAGGCAACAGGCAGGCTTTCGCTGAACGCAACGGTGCTATCGGTCAGTTCTTGGGTGGACACCAACAGGGATGGCTCGATTCCGCGGTTAAATGCGCCTGACTACACCACGGTGGATATGGCGGCGGCCTACGATCTCAGCAGTCACTGGGCGCTTACCGGGCGTGTAACCAATTTGTTCAATCGGCATTACCAAAATCCGGATGCCTTCGATCAACCGACGCTGGGCGCATTCGCGGGCGTCAAGGCAAAGTTCTGAACGCCAGCCATACCCTAAAGGAATCGAACAATGACACTTCAGCAACCAGATACTCAATTAGCGAAGCGCTTCGTGTGGGGCGGTATCTTGACCGTTCTCACGGTGGCGAGCACCTTAGGCCTGGCTTGCGGCACTCCCTTCGCCGCGCTTGCAACGCTGGCGGCTTTATTTTTGCCCCGTCGAGACGCCTTCGTACTGATTACGGTTAACTGGCTTGCCAATCAAGCGATTGGTTTTGGGTTGCTCCATTATCCGCTGAATTGGGACTGCTACCGCGGCGGCATCAATCTCTGCATCGCCGCGCTGCTGTCCACGATGGCCGCGATGCTTGCACAGGGGGCACTGCGAAACGTAGCGACTACGGTGAGAGCCATCGGATCATTTGCCGCCGCGTTCATCGCCTACGAGGGGTCTCTTTTTTTGATGAGTCCCGCGGGTAGCAGCGCGGATTTCACGGCGTCCGTGGTCCTGTACATCTTCTATATCAACGCCGTTGCCCTTGTCGGACTGCTACTGCTTCAAGCTACGGCAGCTGTACTTGGATTTATCTCACCGATGACGGCGTTCAAGTTTGACGCAGCTGTTCCGCATGATGGCGCAAATGATCGGCCATGAAGGTTTGAATGAAGTAGTAACCGTGATCGTAGCCGGGCTGCATGCGCAAATTCAATTGCTGGCCGCACTTGACTGCAGCCGCGGCAAATTTTTCCGGCTTAAGCTCAGCGGCAAGATATTGATCCGCGCTGCCCTGGTCGATAAGGATCGGACCCGGATAGGCTTTGCGCGCCACCAATTCAGTGGCGTCGTAGTCGCGCCACTGCTGTTTGTCCGCTCCCAGATAGTTGCTGAATGCCTTCTGGCCCCATGGCGACTGCATGGGCGCCGCGATGGGCGAAAAAGCCGAAACCGACTTGTAGAGCGAGGGATTGCGCAGCGCCAGGGTCAACGCGCCGTGGCCGCCCATGGAATGACCGAAAATACCGGTAGCGCCCGGCCGCGCCGGCAGGTGAGCGGCTACAATCTCCGGCAACTCGCGCGTGACATAACTGTACATGCGGTAGTTTTGCGACCACGGTGCTTGAGTGGCATCCAGATAAAACCCCGCGGAATAGCCGAAGTCCCAGTGATCGGCATCGCCGGGGAGGCGCGGTTCGCGCGGACTGGTATCGGGCGAGATCAGCATGAGCCCCAATTCCGCCGCCGACTGCTGCGCGTGGGACTTGATGCAGAAGGTCTCTTCGGTGCACGTGAGCCCTGATAGAAAATACAGCACGGGCACCTTGGCAGTGCGCGCCTGCGGCGGCAGGTAGGCGGAGAATTTCATGGGCCCGCGAGTCTCGCGCGACTCGTGCCGATAAAAGCGCTGCACGCCACCGTAGCACGCATGCTCGGAAACCAAGGTCATGGCACTCACGAGAACACCACGACGCTGCGTATCGATTCACCGGAATGCATCAGATCGAATGCGCTGTTGATCTCGCCCAAAGGCATGGTGTGGGTGATCAGATCGTCGATGTTGATCTTTCCGTCCATGTACCAATCGACGATCTTCGGCACATCGGTGCGGCCGCGCGCGCCGCCGAATGCGGTCCCCTTCCACACGCGCCCCGTGACCAGTTGGAATGGACGGGTCGAAATCTCCTTGCCGGCGCCCGCGACACCAATGATCACCGAGACTCCCCAGCCGCGATGGCAGCATTCCAAGGCTTGACGCATCAGGTCCACTGAGCCCACGCATTCGAAACTATAGTCGGCGCCGCCGTCGGTGAGAGCGACCAGGTGGGCCACGAGATCGCCGCCGATTTCCTTCGGATTGACGAAGTGCGTCATGCCGAACTTCTCGGCGAGCGCCTTGCGGCCCGGATTCAAATCCACGCCGATGATTTTGTTGGCGCCGACCATGCGTGCGCCCTGAACCACATTGAGGCCGATGCCGCCGAGACCAAACACGACCACATTCGCGCCCGCCTCCACTTTGGCCGTGTTGATCACCGCGCCAATGCCCGTCGTCACACCGCAACCGATGTAGCACACCTTGTCGAACGGGGCATCCTCGCGGATTTTGGCCACGGCGATTTCAGGCAACACCGTAAAATTCGAGAACGTGGAGCAGCCCATGTAGTGGTGCACGAGATCCTTGCCGATTGAAAAGCGGCTGGTGCCATCCGGCATCAGTCCCTTGCCCTGAGTGGCGCGGATCGCTGTGCATAAATTGGTCTTGCGCGATGTGCATGACTTGCATTGCCGGCACTCGGGCGTGTAAAGCGGAATGACATGATCGCCTTTGCGCACGGATGTCACGCCGGGTCCGACGTCGACCACGACGCCGGCGCCTTCGTGACCGAGAATGGCCGGAAATAAGCCCTCTGGATCCGCGCCGGAGCGGGTAAACTCGTCCGTGTGACAGACGCCGCTGGCCTTGATTTCCACCAATACCTCGCCGGCTTTCGGCCCGTCCAGGTCCACCGTGATGATTTCCAGGGGCTTGCGGGCGGCGGTCGCAACGGCGGCTTTGGTTTTCATTTTTGGGATACCTGTCTTATCTTTGGGCTCAAGGGCGCTACCCTAGAACAACGGGCGCCGAGTTGGAAGCGGTCATGAATATTGAATTTTCCCCGCACGAAGCGCGTGTCATCGGCTGCCTGATCGAGAAGGAGATCACCACTCCCGATCAGTATCCCTTGTCGCTGAATGCGCTCACCAATGCCTGTAATCAGAAGACCAATCGTGATCCGGTGCTCGACTTAAGCGAGAGCGAAGTCCAGCAGTCGGTTGACGCGCTGATGAAGAAGTACATGGTGAGCGATAAATCGGCCGGGTACGGCGGCCGCGTCACCAAGTACAAGCACCGTTTTTGCAACACAGAATTCGGCTCGTTGAAGTTTTCCAAGCAAGAGTTGGGCATTATTTGCGTGATGCTGTTGCGCGGTCCGCAGACCCCCGGTGAACTGCGCTCGCGCACCAATCGTTTGTGTGAATTCGCGGATGCCGAAGAGGTGGAAGCGACTTTGCGAACCCTGATGACGCGCGAGGACGGTCCTTTTATCGCGCGCTTACCCCGTGCCCCCGGGGCCCGCGAATCACGCTACGCGCATTTATTTTCAGGCGGCTTGGAATCAGCCCCGGAGCCGGATGCGGCCGAGCCGATCGAAACGGCGCCGGGCGCACTCACTTTGAGTCAGCGCGTGAGCGCGCTCGAGCAACTCGTGGAACAATTGCGCCTGCAGGTCGATGCGTTAAAACGGCCTTAAGGCTAATTCGCGGAGGCCGTCGTCTTGGCGATGCCATCGCGCTCCTGAACCCATTTGTCGAAGGCGTCAATATCCGCGGCGCGCATACCGTTTGCAGCGGCTCGGTGATTCTGCAGCCAAGCCTGCATACCCACCATCAGTTGATCTGCCAGCGGCCGCGCGTGGAAGAACAGGTCCATGTAGGCGGCCTTGGCCTCGTCGAGGTGATCGATGCCCAAATAGGCCTCGCCGCGATGCTGAATCGCCTCTAAAAGATCCGACTTCAACGCCAGCGTATGATTGTAGTCATCGATGGACTCGCGGTAGGCGCCAAAGCGCAGATGCACGTAGCCAATCTGGTTCCAGGCGTCATACATGTCGTTCTTGTTGCGCAAAACTTCCGTGAATTGATCCAGCGCCCGGCCGTAGATGTCTTCCAATTTCGATACGGCCTTGGCTTTTTTGTCAGGGTCGGTGGCCTTGGCGATCACATCCTCCAGCTCATGGGCCTTCGCCATGCTCTTCGTGCCTGCGGCGTAAGCCTTCGCCGCGGCCTTTTCCGGCTTGACTTCAGCCGGTGCAGAGGGAATTTGTTCCTGCTGCGGTGTGCGGCCGCCGCTGCCTGTGATCGGCGGAACGCCGCCGGGGCCACCGGGGTATCCTTGAGCGACAGCCTGCGCGATTTGCAGGTCCGCGATAGCTAACGCAAGGCAACAGAATAAAATGCGGCGCATTTCGCCCTGACGCGGAATTCTCATACAGGCTCCTGGCCGACCGGTGGCTGATTTATGCAATACTTTGTACATGGGCCGCAATCTTAAGTTTTTAATCCCTTGCGCGTTGGTTATTTTATCGCACTCCGCGCCGGCCGCTAAACAACCCAGCATGCCCGAGGTCTTGGCGGCGTCGAGCCCGGCCGATTGGCGCCCGCTGGACCCGGAAAACACGCTGTATGTCGAATTGCCCGGCGGCCGCGTGGTCATCGAATTGGCTCCCGCCTTCGCGCCTCTGCATGTGGTGAATATCAAAACCCTCACCCGTGCCGGGTATTTCAACGGACTGTCGATCATCCGCGAACAGGACAACTACGTGGCGCAGTGGGGCGACCCCGAAAATCGGCATCCGCTGCCCACCGGGATTGGCAAGGTGGCGCCGGAATTCGATTCTACCTTGCCGCCGCAGATGGCCTTCACGCGACTGCCGGATGGCGATGTCTATGCGCCGGAAGTCGGTTTCTCGGCAGGGTTTCCCGTGGCGCGCTCGCTTAAGTTGCACAAGGTATGGCTGGCGCATTGCTACGGCATGGTCGGCGTGGGCCGCGATTTGGACGCCGAGAGCGGCAGCGGCGCCGAGATGTACGTGGTCATCGGCCATGCGCCGCGGCATCTCGACCGCAATGTGGCGTTGGTGGGACGCGTGGTCAAAGGCATCGAGCTGCTGTCGAGCCTGCCTCGCGGCAGCGCGGAAATGGGCTTCTATGCCAAGAATGAAAAGCCGCTGCCCATCAAGTCGATTCGCGTAGCGGCCGATGTGCCGGCTGCGGAGCGCTCCAATCTCGAAGTCATCCGCACCGACACCCCAACCTTCGCCGCGTTGGTCGAATCGCGGCGCAACCGGCCCGAGGATTTTTTCAAGACCCAGGCCGGCCGCATCGATTTGTGCAATGTGCCGATTGCGGTGCGCGAACGACCCGCGCACTAGCTGTTGCGCGACGCGGCCTCGATGCCGATGCGCAGCGTGGTGGTCGCGATGCGCACTTCGATGAGGAACGCCGTCAATGCGCCTGCCAGCGCCAGCATCGACAGAATGAACAAAATTGCGATGAAGGCCGATAGTTCCCAGTGCGCAAACGCATTGACGAACAGCATCACCACCACCAAGGCGATGAACAGCGCTGACAGCGTGATGAGCGTAATCGCCGCATTGATATAGCGGGCGCGCCGCGCCAATACGCCGAGCGCCGCGTGCAGATCGCGGCCATCAGGCTGATAATTCACGGCGCATATTTCATCCTCCATGGCGCGTGCCCGATCGACAATCCGCGCGAGGCGGCTCGTCAACACGTTGAGCGTCACACCGATCGCCGAGATCAAGAATATGGGCGTGAGCGCAACCTGAATTAGATGCGCCACATCGGTTGCCTGGACCGCGGCCGCGTTCACTCGAACCTGCCGATGACGAACACGGCAACCGCGGCGCACAAGCAGTAGTAGCCGAACAGATGCCAGCGGCCGCGCTCGAGCCATCGAGACAGCCACTTGAGTGAAAGCCAACCGGCGGCGAAGCTCAATATCATTCCGATGAGGCTGGGCCAAACCAAACCCAGGGTGTCACCCGCGATAGCTGCGGTCTTGTCTCCGAACAGCCGGTAGCCCTCGCGCGCGATGACAGCCGGCGTCAAAATGACTGCCAGGGCGAAGCTGTAGTTCTCCAGCACTTCCTTATGAAGACCGCAAAACAACCCGGTGGAGATGGTCGCGCCCGAGCGCGAGAATCCTCTGAACGGCAGGCATAGGCCCTGCACTGTCCCGATCCACACCGCATCCTTGAGTTCGATTGCCTGCCGTTCGTTGGCAGCCGAGGCGCGCCGCCCGGAGAGGATTATCATGACGCCGACCGCAGCGAGCGCCGCCGCAATCAACGTGACATTGCCGAACAGCTGTTCCACTTCCGCTTTGACCGCGCCGCGCAATATGACACGCTGAATGAACATCATCAGCCCGAATCCAACGATCGCCGTACACGCTGTGGCTACGCTCAAACTGCGCGCGAAGGACCAGAAGCCGCGAGCGGACGAAAAATAACGGCTGCGCCACGTATTCCAGAAATAGGCGATGACCGCGAACATGGTGCCGGTGTGCAGCATGACCAACAGAAAGGTCATGGCCGGCGTCGTGGGATCGAGGCCCATCAGCTTTTCGGCAATGATCACGTGCGCCGAACTTGAGACGGGCAGCAGCTCGCAGAAGCCCTGCACGATCGCCAAGATGAATAGTTTTATGACAAACGTCAATGCTGCTCCCGGTCCGGTCCGGCCAACGGCCGTCCCCTCAAATAAAAACGCCCCGGCCGCCGTAAAGCGGTCGGGGCGCTATACCAATAATATTACTTGGTTGTCGCAGCAGCAGGGGTGGCTTTCTTGTGCTTCTTGCTGGTGTGCTTAGTGGTCTTGGCCTTGGTCGCGGGCGCAGGCGTGGCCGTATCGGCTGCCATCGGCGCGGCGGACTTCGGCATGTCAGCGGCCATCGAGGCGGCGGCGAAGCCAATAGTCAACAATGCAGTGGTAATCAGGGTCGCGGACTTCTTCATGAGATCTCCAAACGGGTGGTTGAGGCTTCAAGCGCTGCGAAGAATACGATGGATTAGCGCATTTCAGCCGAGATGAAGATCATTTCACGTTGAATGCACGCGCCTTAAGGCACGGGACGATTCTTGGTGCGCACATGCCACACGAGGTAGCCGACGACGGCCACGTTGGCCAGCAGTATCAAGACCTTGCCGATGGTCGGTCTGTAGAAGATCTCCCAGGCTTCCAAGGGGATCAGCGAGGCCGTAATGATGGTGGTCAACCACTCGGCCCAGCGTTTCTGCATCCACAGGCCGATGCCCTCGACGGCGAAAACGGCCGCATAGGCGAGCGTCACCATTCGCAGTGCATTGATTCGCGACACGCTCAATCCGCTGAACCACTGCAAAAGCTGCGTGACGATGCGGTGCTCCAACCCATAGGGCTGCGCTTGCGCCCAGGACAGCAGCTTGGCCGCGAGCGAGGCGTCCCGCAGCCGTAATTCGCCGTAGGCCACGGCGAGCAGCAGCAACACCTTCACGAGCTTGTAAAGGGCGATGGTGCGCAGTACCCCAAAGCGCGGCTTCGGCGCTTGCTCAGCCGGGCTAGTCACGTGGCTTAGGCCTGACCTGCTGGAGGCTGGAACTCCAGAGTGGCATCCAGAAGCGCCGGTATGTCAAATACCGCCCGCTCATTATCGATGACCAAGGGAGCAACGCCCGCCGCCGCCACCAACGCCGCAGGAACTTGAATGCGATCGCGCTCCCGGGTTACGGTCCACGTTTCCAAGCGTTTGTCCTGGAACGCCAGGTTGAGCGCACCCCAGCGCAACAGCGCCGCGCGCGCCAGCGGCGTATCGCCACCCCAGTGGCGCTGCGCCAGCGTCATGGCCGAACTGGCCGCGATCTCGCCGTGCGGAAGGGTCATCAGATCCTGAATATATTTCACCATTTCGTCCGGCGGAACATGCAGGGTCAAATAGGGCGCCATCTCGGTCATTGCACCATTTTAAGTCGGATTCTCCAGACTGAACATGGCATTCTCGTCATCATAGGCGAAGGCCTCTGCATACCGGCCCCAACTCACCACCGCGCGCAGGCTTTTTTCCGCGGCCTCCTCGGCCATGAAGTCCTCCAATTCGTCGATAAAGCGGCTCTTTCGAGCGGAGTGAGAGGCCCTTTCATCCAATACCCGCCGGATATGGGCGGCCAGCGGCACGTAAGTCAGCAAATGGCGCGTGAAAATGCGCTTGCGCTCATCGAGCGCCGCGTGGGCGAACGCCAATCCATCCTCAGTCAGTTTCAAATCGCCGCCCTCCAGTTCCGCGAAACGCAGCATTTGCAGGGTTTCGGCGACGGGGAACAACTCATCGATCTCCATGGTCAGGTCGGAGGCGATTTCCGGAAGGTCAGCCTTGCCGTTGAAGGGCGCCGCAGCGACGGCTTCCATCAAGCCCGCGAGCACGTTGGAGGACACGTGCGGCAAGACGCTGCCGATCCCTAAGCCTGGGAAGTTCTCCTTGCGGCCGGGCGCACCGCCCGTGGGCCGCGCCGTCATTTCGACATAGATGCGCTCCACCAGCTCGCGAAAGCTCGGATCGAGGCGGTTTCGCGGCTGCGGCAGGGTTACCTTGATTTCGCTCAAAATGCGGCCGGGATTGCTGCCGAACACCAATACCCGGTCGCACATCAACACCGCTTCCTCAATGTTGTGCGTGACCAAGATGACGCCCTTGATGGGCATGCGCCCTTCGGCCCACAAGTCCAGGAAGTCGGTTCGAAGCGTCTCGGCCGTCAGCACGTCCAAAGCGGAAAAAGGCTCATCCATCAGCAAAATATTCGGATGCACCACCAGCGCCCTGGCAAAGCCCACGCGCTGGCGCATGCCGCCGGATAGCTCGCGAGGATACGCGGACTCGAAACCGTCCAAACCGATGAGGTCGATCGCGGCCAAAGATCGCTTGCGGATCTCAGGGCGGGACATCCGCTGTGCCTCCAATCCCAGCGCGACATTTTCAAATACGGTGAGCCACGGAAACAGCGCAAAACTCTGAAACACCATCGCGATACCTTGCGCCGGACCTGAAATGGGCTTGCCCAAGTAGCGCAGATTCCCCGCGCTCGGTTCGGACAGTCCCGCGATCAGACGCAGCAAGGTTGATTTGCCCGACCCGGATCGGCCGAGCAGTCCGACGATCTGTCCCTCACGCAGCTCGAGATTCATTCCCTCCAATACCAACAGCTCGGCGCCATCGGGCTTCGGAAACGCCTTGCGAACGTCTGTGCACTGCAGCAGCGGAGAGCTATTCATGTCATAAACCTACTAGGTAAGTCGATACTTGCGCTCGGCATAGTAGTAAAGAGGACGCCAAAAGAGCCGATTGATGACCACGACGAATAGGCTCATGGTGCCGATCCCCAACACGATGCGGTGAAAATCCCCGGCGGTAGTCGCCTCGGCGATGTAGCTGCCCAAGCCACGCGCCTGGATCTGAGTATCTCCCCACGTGGCCAGCTCGGCGACGATGGCGGCGTTCCACGATCCCCCCGAAGCCGTGATGGCGCCCGTCACATAGAACGGCAGAATCGCCGGCAATGCGACCTTGCGCCACCAGAGCCAGCCCGTGATGCGGAAATTTTCCGCAACGTAACGCATCTCCGCCGGAATCGAAGAGGCACCGGCGATGACGTTGAATAGAATGTACCACTGCGTTCCCAAAATCATGAGCGGACTCAAATAAATGTCCGGATTCAGTTTCCATCGGACGATTTCGTACACCGCGATGGGGAACAGCAAATTCGCAGGAAATGCCGCCATGAATTGCGCTATGGGTTGAACGATTTGCGCAGCGCGTGGCCGCATGCCCACCCACACGCCGATGGGCACCCAGACTAAACTGGCAAGCGCGATCAAGATGAACACGCGCAGCATGGTGAGCGCCGCCAGTCCGCACACCTGCAGCGCTTCCACAAGCGGCGTATTCTGAATCAGCACCACCACGATGTGCCAAAGCCCCGCGACGACGGCAACAACGATCAACATCACCCACAGCAGATCGAGGGATCGCTTAGGGTTATCCGAGGACTGCAGGAGCGGCTCATCGCGGCGCTTCACGGCGCGGCTGGTAAACATGACGGCGGCGTGAAACGCAACGGTCGCCGCTTGAATGAGCTGTGAACGGCGCATCATGGTCAGTGCCCAGGAATCCGGCACGCGCGCTCCCGGCTCTTGCTCGACGCGAAACCGGTCCACCCACGCCACCAGCGGTCGAAACAGCAGCTGGTCATATAGAAGAATGACGATCAACATGGTCGCGATGGCCCACCCGATGGCGGTGAGATTCTTTTGTTCGATGGCAAGCGCGATGTACGAGCCGACGCCCGGCAGCGCCACGGTGGTATGGCCGACGCTGATCGATTCAGAGGCCACCACGAAGAACCAGCCCCCGGACATGGACATCATCATGTTCCAAATGAGCGCCGGCATTGCGAAGGGAACCTCGAGCTGCCAGAAGCGCATCCAAGGGGATAGTCGGAACGATTCCGCCGCCTCGCTGAGTTCGATCGGAATGGTACGCAGCGACTGATAGAAGCTGAATGCCATGTTCCAGGCCTGACTGGTGAATATGGCAAAGATCGCGGCGAATTCCGCGCCCAGAACCCGTCCGGGAGCAAGCGACATGAAAAACACGACTGTAATGGAAATGAAACCCAGGATCGGGACCGACTGTAGGATGTCCAGAATGGGCACCAGCAGCTTGCCGGCCCGCTCACTTTTTGCCGCCCAAGTCGCATACGTCAGCGTGAACAGCAGCGACAACGCCAGGGCCGCAAACATGCGAAATGTCGTGCGTGCGGCATATTCCGGCAAATGTGCGGGATCCAACGAGATCGGCGTTGTCTCGAGTGCGGTCAGCGGTGCAAACAGGCCGCGCGAGGTCTCGCCCAGGAAGACCACCAGACCGATCACGACAATGAATGCCAGTACGTCCCAGCGAGTGGCGATACCGCGCAGAAAGACGTAGGGCTCGAAGCGTTTCATCGGCGCATTCTCTCAGGACAGACAACGAAGTAGCTAGTAGGGTACGCAGAGGAGAGTTCAATCTATGGCAAAGAGTTTCGCGGCGGATTCGCCTGCAATCGTTCCCATGGCGCATACGCGCTTTAATTTGCTGGGTGCGTTGAGCTTCTCGCATTTCCTCAACGACATGATGCAGTCGTTGATCGTTTCGATCTATCCCCTGCTCAAAGGCGAATTCCACTTGAGTTTCGTGCAGATCGGCACCATCACGCTGACCTATCAGGCCTGCGCTTCCGTTTTGCAGCCGCTCATCGGCGTCTACACCGACAAGCATCCTAAGCCGTATTCCTTAAGCGTCGGCATGTGCTTCACACTGATCGGCATAGTGACCTTGGCCTTTGCGCCCGACTACGGCAGCGTACTCGCCGCGGCGGCCTTGATCGGTGCGGGGTCCGCCATTTTTCATCCCGAGTCGTCGCGCATCGCTCGCCTGGCCTCGGGCGGCCGTCACGGTCTGGCGCAATCCATTTTCCAGGTGGGCGGAAACGCGGGCAGTGCCATGGGACCATTGCTCGCAGCATGGATCATCCTTCCGCAAGGCCAGAGCAGTCTCGCCTGGTTCGCAATCGCCGCGGTGATTGCGATTGCGGTCTTGGCGCGCGTCGGCGCCTGGTACAAGCGCCAACATATCGATCGGCCGAAGGCACAGCATGCGGCGAACTTAAGCCCGGTTTCCGCCGCGCGCGTACGTTCATCGATCGTCGTGCTGGTCCTATTGATTTTCTCCAAGTATTTTTATGTGGCCAGTATCACGAGCTACTTTAGTTTCTATTTGATCGAGAGATTTCACGTATCGGTGCGCTCCGCTCAACTTCACCTGTTCGTATTCCTGCTCGCGATGGCGCTCGGCACGCTGTTCGGAGGACCCTTGGGCGATCGCATCGGCCGCAAGCGCGTCATTTGGGTGTCGATTCTAGGCATCGCGCCCTTCACCTTGATGCTGCCCTATGTCGATTTGATGTGGGTGGGCATCTTGACGTTCATCATCGGTCTGATACTTTCCTCGGCATTCTCAGCCATTGTGGTATTTGCACAGGAGCTGATGCCCGGCAATGTGGGTGCGGTATCGGGATTGTTTTTCGGATTCGCCTTCGGCATCGGCGGCATCGGGGCTGCGGTGTTGGGCGGCCTCGCTGACAGCCATGGGGTCGAATTCGTCTATCGAATCTGTGCTTACTTGCCGCTGCTGGGATTAGTGGCCGCCTTTCTGCCCAATATCGAACACAGAAAAAATTGACCCAGCAACTCATACTCGGTCTTAGTCAGTACGGCTTGGCGATCGTAGCCTTCAATGTTCTGCTCAATCAAATAGGCCTTCCGGTGCCGGCTGTGCCTACGCTCGTGCTCGCCGGCGCGATCACCGCGAGCGGACAGCAGCCCTTGGGGCCGGTTTTTTTGGCCGCGGTCGGAGCATGCCTGCTGGCCGATTCAGGTTGGTATTGGGTCGGACAGAAATATGGCATCCGCGTATTGAAGACGCTGTGCCGAATTTCCCTGGAGCCCGATTCCTGCGTCAGCGAAACGCAGAGTCAATTCGACCGCTGGGGCGTCAATTCGTTGGTCATCGCCAAGTTCGTGCCTGGCTGGGCAACCATTGCGCCGCCACTGGCCGGGGCCATGCGCATCGGCTGGCCGCGATTCATCGCCTTGAGCACCTTGGCTGCGATGTTGTGGGTGGGTGCGGGACTGCTCGCCGGCATGCTGTTCAAGACCCAAATCGCACTGCTGTTGATTCATCTTGATCGCATCGGCAGCATCGCCTTTTTAGGCGCGCTGATTCTGCTGTCGGCCTATGTCGCCTTCAAATGGTGGGAGCGCCGCCGCTTCTACAAAATGCTGCGCATGGCCCGAATCAGCGTGGCAGAACTTCACGCCCTGATCCAAGACGGTGAGGCGCCGCTGATTATCGATGTGCGCTCGCCCACCGCCAGAGCGCTCGAGCCGCATTGGATTCCGGGCGCATTGCACATTTCTTTGCCGGATGTCGACGTGCACCTCAAGGACCTGCCTCGTGACCGCGACATCATTCTTTATTGCACCTGTCCCAGCGAAGCCTCAGCCGCGCGAGTCGCCAAGATTCTGATGAATCGTGGCTTCAAGCGAGTTCGGCCCCTGCACGGGGGACTGGACGCCTGGGTGGCTGCGGGGCATGGCGTTGCCAAAGCCCCTTAGCGCCAAACTTCGACGCGCCTTAAGAGAACGCTTGAATGCCGGTTTGCGCTCGGCCCAGGATCAAGGCATGAATATCGTGCGTGCCTTCGTAAGTATTCACGACCTCGAGATTCACGACGTGGCGAATCACGCCGTATTCGTCCGAGATGCCATTGCCGCCCAACATGTCGCGCGCCATGCGCGCGACATCCAATGATTTGCCGCAGGAATTTCGTTTCATGATCGATGTGATTTCCACTGACGCGGTCCCATCGTCCTTCATGCGCCCCAGGCGCAGGCAGCCCTGAAGCCCAAGCGTGATTTCGGTCTGCATGTCGACGAGTTTTTTCTGAATGAGCTGATTCGCGGCGAGCGGCCGGCCGAATTGCTTGCGGTCAAGGACGTACTGGCGAGCCGTATGCCAACAACTTTCCGCCGCGCCCAGCGCGCCCCAGGAAATGCCGTAGCGCGCGGAATCGAGGCATGTAAACGGTCCTTTGAGTCCCGTGACGCCGGGAAGCAAATTCTCTTCAGGCACGAACACGTCGTCCAGGAGAATTTGCCCGGTAGTCGAGGCACGCAAGCCGACCTTGCCGTGCAGGATCGGTGTCGTGAGGCCCTTCCAGCCTTTTTCAAGAATGAAGCCGCGGATGACATCGTCGTCGGTTTTTGCCCAGACCACGAAAACATGGGCGATGGGGCTGTTGGTAATCCAGGTCTTGGCGCCCGAGAGCCGATAGCCGCCGGCTGCCGCGCGCGCCCGCGTGATCATGCTGCCGGGATCGGAACCATGATCGGGTTCCGTGAGGCCGAAGCAACCGATGGATTCACCGCGCGCCAACGGAGGCAAATACTTTTGTTTCTGTGCCTCGGTACCGAACTTAAAAATCGGCAACATCACCAGCGAGGATTGCACGCTCATCATTGAGCGGAATCCGGAATCGATGCGCTCGACTTCACGCGCGATGAGGCCATAGCTGACATAGTTCAGGCCGCCGCCGCCGTAAGCTTCGGGGATGGTGGCGCCCAGGAGCCCGACGCCGCCCATTTCCTTAAAAATGCCGGGATCCGTGTGCTCGCGCCGAAATGCCTCGAGCACGCGCGGCTCAAGCTGGCCGTGCGCGTAGTCGCGCGCGGCATCGCGTATCATTTTTTCCTCGTCCGTCAATTGCGTATCGAGCAACAGCGGATCATCCCAGTGAAAGTGTTCGCGTGCCATGCCTCAGGATCGCACACTATCCGCGGGTCAGCACGCCCAACCACTTCCATTTGACACATTGGCGTGAAACTTGCGCTCCCAGTGTCATAGAATGGCTGCCGTGAACGCAATCGTTTCCGAATCCGATGAGTACTTGAGCGGCTTCGGCAACGAATTCGCCACTGAGGCGCTGGCAGGAGCGCTGCCGCAGGGCCGCAATTCCCCGCAGCGCTGTCCGTTCGGACTGTACGCGGAACAATTCTCGGGCACGGCGTTCACGGCGCCGCGCGCCGCCAATCGACGTTCGTGGCTGTACCGCATTCGTCCCGCGGTGACGCACCAGCCCTTTGAGCGATTCAAGCACCGGCTTCTCGATGAGCGGCCGAGCGACATGGCAGTGGCGCCGAATCAACTGCGCTGGGATCCCGTGAAAGTACCCGCGGCACCCACCGATTTCATCGAAGGCCTGGTGCCCATGGCCGGCAATGGTTCCCCGGACGCGCACGCGGGCTGCGCTATCTACTTATTTGCCGCCAACCGGTCGATGCAGCGGCGATTCTTCTACGACGCCGATGGCGAAATGCTCATCGTGCCGCAGCAAGGTGCGCTGACTCTCGACACCGAACTTGGACGCATACAGGTAAGTCCCCAAGAAATTGCGGTAATTCCGCGCGGACTGCGCTACCGAGTCGATCTTGCGAACGGTGAGGCACGAGGCTATGTCTGCGAGAACTTCGGTGCTCCGTTCAAATTGCCGGATCTCGGGCCCATCGGCTCCAACGGCCTCGCCAATGCACGCGATTTTCTTACGCCGCGGGCGCGCTACGAGGAGCTCGACGAGCCCTGCGAACTCATCGGCAAATTCTCAGGCAGCTTGTGGGCTGCAAAAATGGATCACTCACCGCTCGATGTTGTCGCATGGCATGGCAACAACGCGCCTTATAAATACGATCTGCGGCGATTCAATACCTTAGGATCGATCTCGTACGATCATCCCGACCCCTCCATATTCCTGGTGCTGCATTCACCGAGCGACACCTCCGGCACGAGCAATATTGATTTCGTCGTCTTCCCCCCGCGTTGGCTGACGATGCAGAACACGTTTCGGCCGCCCTGGTTTCATCGCAACGTGGCCAATGAATTCATGGGGCTGATCTGCGGGGTATATGACGCCAAGAGTACCGGCTTCGTGCCCGGCGGGTCCTCCTTGCACAACTGCATGAGCGGACATGGCCCGGACGCTGCGACATTCGATAAAGCCATGGCGGCGGACACGTCGGTGCCGGTGCACATCACGGACACGATGGCGTTCATGTTCGAATCTCGATCCGTGCTCAAGCCGGCGCGCAGCGCGTTGCAGGGAACGCCGCGGCTGCATGATGACTACATGAGCCACTGGCTCGGGCTTAAAAAGCACTTCGATCCGACCAAGCCGTGACAGTCTTCAATCGCCCGGATGCCACGCACGATCCAAAGGTTCGCAGCTGGCTGCCTTCGGCGAATCTAACCGGCTGCGCGTTTCCGATACAAAATCTCCCCTTCGGCGTATTTCGCCGCGCGCACGGCGCCGAACCATTTCGAGGCGGCGTGGCGATTGGAGATCAAATCCTCGATCTCGCGGCGCTCGCAGACGCGAACTTATTTCTGAGCGATGCCGCGCAGGGAATTCGCGCCGGCAGCCTGCCGTCGCTGAATTCATTGATGCAACTGGGTCCTCATATCTGGGGCGCGCTGCGCCGCGCGCTGTTCGAGGCGCTGGCACAAGGCTCCGCGCTGGAAGGCGCCTTGAGAGCCTGTTTGGTGCCGCAAGAGGACGCGGTATTTTCTTTGCCTGCGCAAATCGGCGATTACACCGACTTCTATATATCGATTTACCATGCGACGGCCATCGGTCGGCAATTCAGGCCGGATAATCCCCTGCTTCCCAACTATAAATGGATACCCATCGGCTACCACGGCCGCAGTTCATCCATCGGGGTGTCGGGCCAGAGTTTCCCGCGTCCTCAAGGGCAGAGACCCGGAGCCACCGGCCCGACGGTGGGTCCCAGCACCCGCTTGGATTACGAGCTTGAAGTGGGCATTTTTATCGGCGCCGGCAATCCGCTGGGCGCTGCCATCCCGTTGGCCGATGCTGAGAATCACATCTTCGGCCTCTGCTTGCTCAACGATTGGTCGGCGCGGGATTTACAGGGCTGGGAGTACCAGCCCTTGGGGCCGTTCTTGGCCAAAAATTTCGCCACCACCATATCGCCGTGGGTGGTGACCTTGCAGGCACTCGCCCCCTTTCGCGCACCGTTCAACCGGCCTCAAGACGATCCCCAGCCTCTGCCCTACTTGGATTCGAAGTCGAATCGGGAAGCGGGAGCGATCGACATCCGGCTCGAAGCGCTCATTCAGACGGCAAGAATGCATGCTCGCCAGGAGCCTCCGCAACGGCTATCGGAGACCAGTTTTCGCCATGCCTACTGGACGATTTCACAGCTTGTAGCGCACCACACGGTGAATGGCTGCAATCTGCGTCCCGGAGATCTGTTTGGCAGCGGCACCCAGTCCGGCCCAACGCCCGCCGAGGCCGGCTCATTGGTCGAGCTCAGCAAAGGCGGCAGCCAGCCGCTGCAAATCGGTCAAGATGAGCAGCGCTCCTTTTTGGAGGATGGCGATACCGTGATTTTTCGCGGCCGATGCGAGCGGCCAGGCGCCGTCACGATCGGATTTGGCGAACTGCGCGGCTGCGTGTTGCCGGCGTTGAACCCAAGCCGAGAACTCTAGATCTCAATTTGCCTGGCAATCTCGATCACATTGGAAGGCTCCAGATTGAATCGGTCTACGATCTTGACTGAATTGCGATAAAGAAACGCAAACAGCGCCAAGCGCCAGCTTCGAAGGCTGGCATTTTTTTGCTTCGCAACCACCAGATCGCGCGTGCCAACGAAGTTGGCTTTGGCGAGATCAACGTTTGCGGGCAGACCGCGCGTCTTCAAAAGCGCTTCGCGCAGATCCGGGATTTCAAGGAATCCGAAACGCGCTACTAGATGCCACAACCCCTCGCCGACACTGTCGACCACCGTGCATTGCGGACCGGCTATGCGCGGCGTATTTTCAAACACCACGCTCAAGGCAATCGCGTTGCGGGGCAAAACGCCGACAAAGTGCGCGTGATCCATGATGAGCCGCGAAACCTTCTGCGTACTGCGGGTCAGGAATACGGTCGTCCCCTCCACGCGCGGAATGAGGCCGCTCTTCAGATCCGATAAGAATCGGTCCGCGGTTTGCGGCGCCTGCACCAGTGTCGAGCGAATCGCATCGATGCCGGCACGCCAGGTCGTCATCACCACAAACAAAATGGCTGCAAATGTCAAGGGAAGCCACCCGCCTTCGGCGATCTTCAACAGATTGGCGAGAAAGAAACTCGTGTCCACGATGATGAATATGCCCGCGACGAGCATCGCAATGGCTCGAGGCCATTTCCACAGATCGCGCATCGCCCGATACAAGAGGAACGTGGTCAGCAGCATGGTGGTTGATACAGCGGTTCCATAGGCACCCGCCAGCCGATCGGAACTTCCGAAAGCGACGGTGGTGGCGATGGTCGCCACCATCAGCAGCCAATTGACCACCGGGATATAAATCTGACCGTATATCCGATCCGAGGTTTGCCTGATCGCCACACCGGGCAGCCAGCCGAGCTGCATGGCCTGCCGCGTCATGGAAAAGGAACCGGTGATGATGGCCTGGCTCGCGATGATGGTCGCGATCGTTGCGAGCACCACGAGTGGATATATGGACCAAGTCGGCGCAATTAGGAAAAAGGGATTGCCCGCCACGGTTCCCTTGTCGAGCAAGAACGCCGTCTGTCCCGCGTAACTGAGCAGCAGCGATGGCAGGACGATGCCGTACCAGGAACGGCGGATCGGCCCCTTGCCGAAATGACCCATGTCGGCGTACAGCGCTTCGGCGCCCGTGATGCACAGGAACACGCCGCCCAGCACCAGGAATCCCGAACGTCCCGAAGCGGCCAGGAAGCGGATAGCATGGCGCGGATCCACGGCGGCAATGACGCCTGGATGCTTCAGGATCGATGCGATGCCGAGTACCGCGATGACCAGAAACCAGAGCATCATCACGGGGCCGAACGCGCGGCCGATTTTTTCAGTGCCGAAACGCTGCGCGAAGAAGAGGCATAGAAGCACGACGACAGCCACGGGCATGACGAAGGGCTTGAAAGTGTCGGTCACTGCGTTGACGCCCTCGAGTGCGCTCAAGACGGATATGGCCGGCGTTATCACCCCGTCGCCATAGATAAGCGCGGCGCCGAGCAATCCCATGCCGGTCAAAATGCGCAAGCCGGGAGTGAAACCGTTGGCCCCGATCAAGGACATCAAGGCGAGGATGCCGCCCTCTCCGCGATTGTCGGCACGCATCACGAGCAGGCAGTACTTGATCGAGACGGTCACGATCAAGGTCCAAAATATCAGCGAGAGCACACCGAGCGCGCTCTGCGGCGTGAATTGACCACCCGTCGCCTGCACCACGGTTTGCAGCGTATACAACGGACTGGTTCCGAGATCGCCGAAAACGACGCCCAGCGCGCCAAATGCAGCCCAGGATTTTGGCCGCAGCGGATGCGCGGATTCACCGATCGATTGTTCAGTCGCCATAACACCGCCGTTTTCTTGGGTAGGCCGCCTCCGACAAGCATATTGGACCCCCGCCGCTGCCGTCTTAAGTGCGCAATCGATATGCTCAGCGTAGGCAATGTCCTAAAGGGTTTGCCGGGAGGGTGCAAATGCGTAGCCACCGACGTATGCGAAGCCATATTAATGCCATGCTGCTCTTGGCGCTGCCGCTGCTGTTGGTGGGGACCGCTGCGGGGGGCGAAGGCATCCAGGTCAAGATCACCAATGACGGTACCCAGGACATCGTCGTGACCGTGTACGACATGAATGCCGAGCCGAAGCGCATCTTGCTACAAAATGCGCGGATCAACGTGTTCACCTCGGTTCCCGTCTCGGCCATCGGCGATGCCGCCGGCCGTGCGAACCTGTCGTGGACGGCGACGAGTACGGACGCGGCTTCCCCGAAGTGCGGCCATGCGGATACCGTCACGCTGGGCAACGATTCCTCCGTCAATGTACACGCCGATTCCAGCTGCAGCGTGTAGCGGGGCTGGAATCTAGTCGACCTTCGCGAGGCCGCGCTGTCGAGCGCCGCGGTGGCGCTGCGGGCGGCGCGAACGTCGCACTTTTTCCACGCACATCCCAAGCAGGCCTAGCAGCGTCGCCACGCCCAGCGCGCCGCCGCCGCCTCCGGAACTCGTCGCCGCCGCAGTCACACTCAGCGTCACCGATGTTGCCGGGGATGCGCCGACGACATTGGTGCAGAGCAGGGTGTAGGTGTCTGTCCCGACTGCCGTCGGCGTGACGGTTTGGCTGCCCGTAGCGGCCAAGGCGCCACTCCAACTTCCGGAAGCGGTGCAGCCCTGGTTGTTCGCCGAGGACCACGTGATCGTCGTCGAGCCGCCCACCACTATGGAACTCGAAGCCAGCGTCAACGTGGGCGCCGTAGGAACGCTAAGGTCCGACACCGGAATATTGGCCGCAGCCACATCAGCCCGAACGAATCCATACCCGGCCGCATAGTTCGGATTGCCTGTGGTCGGCGCCGTGCCGATCGGTAACGCGCTCTGCTGCAACAATCCGTAAAGCTGCGTGGGCGTGAGCGAGGGAACGGCCTGCAGCAGCAGCACGGCGATGCTCGCCGCATGCGGTGCCGCGGCCGAGGTGCCGAAGAAATTCGGAAAGTTGGCGTTGTTCACACACTGAGGAACCGTGCTGGAATCGGTGATTCCCCCGCTCGCAAGCGTAAATCCCAGAAACGTATCATTGCCGCCATCCGGACTCACGAAATCCGGTTTCTGCCGAAACACGGCCGCCTGGGGTTTCCCGGTCACATCGAACAGAATGGGATCGCCACCGGCCGAAGAAAAGAATTCCAGAGTCGGCGTACCGCCGCAGGACGGCGTGTTCGGAAAAAATACCGCGCCCACGGCTGCGGCGCCCACCGCGCTCGGATGACCCTGCAGCGTGCCGCTGTTGGTCGCAAACTGCGTGATCTCGCTGCCCGCGCCGTCATCTTCGACCACGACTTTGATTCGGCCGACCGGCGTCGTGCCGCCGTTAGCCAAGCCGACGACGATGTTCAGCGTTGTCGCCGGACTGTTGCAGCTGGCGTTGTTAGCGCATTTGTTGGCGGGGTTATAAACGAACATGACCTGCACGGGATCCACGCCTTTCGCGTTCGGCCCCGTGCACGTCGCGGTTCCCAAGTTGCCGTTCGGCTCCAGATTATTGACGACGTCGCCCGTTGCCCCTTGAACGCACAGGTCGATTTGGTTCTGGGCGCCGCCGCTGTTGGGTGCGCCGGTCACGTAGGGTTGATCCCATTCGGCGACGATGGCGATGAATTCTCCGGGAATCAGCGGCGGAATGGACACGGGGAGCGTGGTCGAACCCGTGCCGCCCGCTTGATTAAAGTTCAACAACATCTCGTTTGCGTTTTGGCCCGTACCCGCTGTGGCAAAACTCGGCGCATTGTTGTCATACGCCAGCGTGCCGTTGTTGCCGGCCGAGGAGAAGTACGCGACGCCTTGCGCGAACACCGCATTCACGGCCTGCGCGACCAGACCGTCTTGAAAGAAAGGCTCGTCGAAATAGCCCACGTCATCGATGATGACTTTGGCGCCGGCGCCGCCGCTGGCAACCGAGGCGGCCAGCTTGCCGATGCCATTGGCAAAATCAGCTTCGCTGTTCTCCGCCGTATAAAAGGCGAGACCTGCACCGGGCGCCACATCGTGAACGATTTGCATGATCGCCCGGCCTTCGTCGCCGAAGGGGAGCTGGATCGGCGCGCCGTAATTTAAGCAGCTCGCCTCCTCGAGTACATTCACTGAGGAGGGTAAATCTCCGCTGGACATATCCTGCGCGGCAGTCGTATTGAATCCATTGTTGGCATAGCCTGCGTTGCCGCCGGCCGGCACACCGTTGGCGGCATATACGGGATAGCAATCGTAACTGTCGGAAAGAACCCCGACGGTTATCCCTGCGCCCGTAAGGGCATTTTGCGAACGGACCAGATCGCTGTTCTGCGCGTAATCGCCCTGCGATGTTACCGCGCCGGTGCGGGTGCGTGGCATCGCGGCTCGAATGGCATGTAACTCGGTGAGCGTCGTCGCGGCATCCAATTGATCAACCGGCAGCCAACCGCCGACATCATTGGAGTACTGCGATGCTCGTTGCAATCCCAATCCCATCAGCGCAGTTTTCAATGCCTGCGGATCACCTGTCGTGATCGCATCGATCAACACCAGGGGAGTCGACGTGTTGGCAGACTGAGTGAATCTCACCGCAGGATTCAGTGCGTGCAAATCCTCCATGGCGTGGCCGGGACTTACACTGCTCACATGACGTGCTATTTCGGCAAGGGATGCATCGAACTTCGATCCGGCCGAGCTTTGTCGTTGCTGCAAGCTGCGGCTGCCGGCGATATGTAGTTGAGCGCTGCCGGGTAAGTTCGGGCGATGGAGCATGGGTTGCGAAGGCCCGACGGCAGAGACCGCCGTGATAGCCGTCAATATGCCCAACGCCCCGATTGCTAAGAAACGTGAAGACATCCGTGGTCTCCCTTGGTTGCCACGATTGATCGCTCCGCATAGTAACAGCAGATGCGCGCTTCGGCAGAAGAGTCGCGGCCTCGCGACGAGTGATTACGTCAAAAGGCGTCGGCAAATTCAGCCGTCGAGCCAGGTGGTCCCAAAGGACGCGACGTACAACTCGGCGCGGTCCAATTCGTCTTCGAGCAAATGGAATGCATCGTCTTGCAGGCGGCCTTCGGTACGCCACTGGGCGAGCAAGCGACGTTCGGCCGTGATCGCCTGCGTTCGCAACTCGTCGTACGCAGTCGTGGGACGGGATCTATCGACGCTGGCATCGCGCGTCGCTCCATATTCGGCGCGTATGGCGGCGGCGCCTTCACCGGGAACGCCCGCCAATACCTCGAGCGCGGCGTCCACCATCGCTTGGCGCGCGCGGGAGATATCCTCATCGAGCGAAGCATCCGCTTCAATCCGCAACAGGCCGATCAGTGGGCGCATGGTGAATCCCTGAAGAATCAGCGTGCCGAGTACGACGGTGAACGCGCTGAGCACGATGACGTCGCGGCCGGGGAATTCGCGCGGCAATGCCAGCGCGGTCGCCAAGGTGACCAGCCCGCGCATGCCGCACCACGAGACCAATACCCCCACGCGTGCGCTCGGCACTCTTCCGCGCAGCACGCGCTTCTCGAAAAAAGCGCGGAACTGGCGCACCGCGACACCGTAGAGCATCACCCAGGCAAAGCGCACCCCGATGACGATCCCCAATACAATGAGAGCAAAGACCAGCGCATGGGCCAAGGCCGTGCCTTGCAACTGACTTAAGATGACACGCGCCTGCAGTCCCATCAGCAAAAATGCCAGCACGTTGAGGATGAAGACCACCGTCGCCCACACGGCATTGGTGTTGAGCCGATCGCGGGCGCTGGTGCGCGCGGGCGAATATTGCGCGGCCACGGCGGCAAGCGCCACCACGGCAATGATGGGCGATAGGCCCAATCGATCCGCCAGAATCCACGTTCCGAATGTGAAGAGGAACTGAACAATGATCGAGGACAGCGTGCCGGCGACGATGCGCACGATCCGCGTTGCCAGCAAGCTGACGATGATGCCGAGCACCGCGCCACCGGGAACGGCGATGAGCAGCCGCGGCACCAATGACTCCCATGCGCCGCCAGGCGCGGTGGCCGCGGTCACCGCCAATCCAAAGGCCAGCAAGGCAACCGCGTCATTCAGCAGACTTTCGCCCTGTAGGACAGCCATGGTGCGGCGAGGCAAACTGAACTCTCGCAGTACAGCCGACGCGGCGGCCGCGTCAGGCGGCGCGACAATGGCGCCCAGGGCGATGGCGGCCGCCAACGGCAATCCTGCGAGCGAGGCGCCGGCCCAGGCCACTGCGGCGGTAGTCACCAGCACGAGGAGCACCGCCAGGGACACCAGCGGCAACCAATTGCGCAGCATTTCGCGCGGCGGCAACTCGAAGGCGGTGTCCATGACCGCGGGAGCGACGAACAGCGCCAGGACAAGACGCGGCTCGATGTTTAGGTGCGGCGCAAAAGGCAACACCGCGACGCAGCCGCCGGCCAACGCCAACAACGAGGGGTACGGGACACGCAAACGCCGTGCAATTTGCAGGAACACCACCGCAACGGCCAACAAAAGCAATGTGATTTCGAACAGCTGCATTTGTGCGAGGATTGTACTTGGGTGCGCTATATTTCAACACGCGGCCCGCGTTGCCTTAAGAGGGGTACGAATATGCATCGACTATCGCTCGCCATGTGCTGTGCAGCTGGATTTCTCATCGCGTCCTCGCCGGCATTCAGCGCCGACGTGAGCGCCGGTAAAGCCCTCTTTCGGCAGCGATGCAGCGTCTGCCATACGGCGGAATCAGGCGATAGCGGCGGCGCGCAGGGGCCCTCGCTCATCGGCGTCTTGGGTCGACCTGCTGCCAGCGCGCCGCAGTTTTCTTATACCCAGGCGCTGCGCGAGTCGAAGCTTACGTGGGATGCAGCCACCCTGAAGCGTTTTCTCAACGCGCCGGCCGGCGTCGTGCCGGGCACGTCGATGGCGCTTGCCGTACCGGATGGGGCCGATCGCGACAACCTGATTGCCTATTTCCAAAGTGTCTCGAGTCAAGCCCCCACCGCCGTACAGACGGTCGTGGTCCCGGCCGGCAGCGAGAAGTCGGCCAATTGGCGCTTGGATGCGCCGGGCCTCGTGCATCGGATCAGCATCGCATCCCTACCTCCGCCGTTTGCCACGCCATCCTCGCGCAATAGCTCCTCGGTAGTGCCCAAGCCTGCGGGCGCGACACTGGCATTGCCTCCGGGTTTTCAAGTCGAGCCCTTTGCAACCGGTCTTGCCGGTCCGCGCAAAATGCTGATCGCGCCCAATGGCGACATACTGGTCACGGAGATCTCCGGCGGGCGGGTCACCGTGCTTCATCCCACACCGGACGGACGTCACGCGGGCGGCACCGACGTCTATCTCAAAGGACTCAAGCAGCCATTCGGCCTGGCCTTTTATCCGAATGCACAGAATCCGCAATGGTTGTATGTCGCTGAAACGAATCGCGTCACGCGCTACGCCTACCACGTGGGCGATGTGAAGCCTGGCGAGACTCAAATCGTCGTGCCGCAATTGCCGAGCGGCGTCGGCCACTCCACCCGCGATATCGCGTTTTCGCCTGACGGCAAGCAGCTGTTCGTCTCGGTGGGTTCCGGATCGAATGTGGCCGACACCATGTCCAAGAAAACACCGGCGGAGATTAAATCCTGGGAGGCACAGCATGGGCTCGGTGCCGCCTGGGATATCGAGACCGATCGAGCGGCGGTGTTGGTATTTGATGCGGCTGCGCCTGGGGCGTCCGCGCTCTACGCCAGCGGCATTCGCAATTGCGTCAGTCTGACGGTGCAGCCGGCCAATGGCGCGCTCTGGTGCACGACCAACGAGCGCGACGCGATCGGCGATGATTTGGTGCCCGATTATTCGGCTCGCGTGAAGCGCGGTAGTTTTTTCGGCTGGCCCTGGTACTACATGGGCTCCAACGAGGACCCGCGCTTGAAGGGGGAGCGGCCGGATTTGGCGGGCCACGTATCGGTGCCCGAGGTCCTTTATCAAGCCCATTCGGCGGCGCTCAGCATGACGTTCTATGAGGCAAGCAGCGGCAAGTCCGCATTCCCCGCCGCCTTCGTGGGAGATGCCTTTGTCGGCTTCCACGGCTCTTGGAACCGCAGTTTGCGCACCGGTTATAAACTGGTGCGCGTTCATATGAAGAACGGCGAGCCAACCGGTGACTACGAAGATTTTCTGACCGGCTTCGTGGTCGACGACGGCCATGTTTGGGGGCGGCCGGTTGCAACCGCAGAACTCAAGGATGGCTCGCTGTTGATGAGCGAGGATGGCGGCAATGTCATCTTCCGCATTTTCTACACCCACTGATCAGGAACGATGCTGACGTCATTGCCATCAGCGGCTATTTTGCCCAGGTCAATATTTCGACAAAGTGAGATCAATAAAATGAAGCTAGTACAGTTGTCACTCCTCGCTATTGCTGCGCTGTCTCTGAATGCGGCCGCCGATGAACCCAAGGCTGCCCCACAGCCCGTCCGGACCATACTCGAGCGTCACGATCAATCGGGTGTTGCCGGCAAGGAAATCGTGATCGGCACGGCGACGCTACCGGCGGGCTCCTCCATCCCGTTTCACACACACCCAGGCGATGAAGCCGGCTATGTGCTCAAAGGCCCGCTGATCCTCAAGGTCCGGGGGCAACCCGATCGGACCCTGAAGACCGGAGAGAGTTTCTTCAATCCGCGCGGCGCCGTCCACAGCGTCGTTCCGGGACCCGGAGCCGACGCCATGGCCGTGTCGAGCTGGATCATCGACAAGGGACAACCGCTCGCGACGCCGGCGCCCGCGGCACCGTAGGGAATCGCGGCTAGAGAAAATCCGCGTCGTCGTACAGCAGTTCCAGCTCGTCGACTTTCTGCGCGGCGACGTGCGCGCCGGCTAGGATATGGCGTGCGATCAGCAGGCTCATCCTGGCGAGATTGCGGGCTGCGGCGCGGACTTTCTCTTTATCCTCCATTCGAACGAGTAAGTCCGGGCTGCGCGCGAGCCCTGCCGCCACAGTCGCTGCGAGCTGTGCCAACTGATGTTCGTTGTACTGCATAGACATGACTTGTTGTTGTTGTCGCGACGCAGCTTACGCGGTCACTTCGCCCCCCGCGATAACATAAAGCAATTCAGCTCCTCTCACGCTCATCGCCGTGCCGCTGATCGTTGCTATAGTCCAAATGTAGATAGTCTGGATTGAAAAACGACAGCTCTTTCAGCGCATCCAAGTTCTGAATAGTCAGTGTACCGCCCTCCAACGTGATGAGTTTCTGCCGCCGCAAGGCCTGCAGGGTTCGATTCACGTGAACCGACGACAGCCCCAGGGTCTCGGCCAAGTCGACTTGGGTCAGGGGCAAGGTGCAGGAATTGCCCTGATTCAAACCCACGGCGCGGAATCGATAGAGAAGTTCGCAAAACAAATGCGCCATCCGCTCGATCGCATTTCGCTGCCCCACATTGACGATCCATTCGCGCGCGATGGCCTCCTCCACCAACGTCGACCACCACAAAGCGCGTGTCAGCGTGGGATAGCGGCTGGTTAACTTCAGGATGTTCTCAGGGGATATCGTCGCCACCTTGGATGCCACGACGGCGCCGATGGAGTGATCCATACGCTTCAAGATGAAAACCCGCAGGTCGCACAGATCGCCCGGTACAAAGTAGGCGACGATTTGGCGGCGGCCGTCTTCCAGTACCTTATAACGGCATGCAAAGCCCTCCAACAGCAACTTGACGCCGCCGGTGCGATCGCCCTGCGCAATCACGTCTTCGCGGGCAGCGAAGTCACGTACATCATTGATGCACTCATTGACGGCGTTCGATTCTTCCTCGGACAGCTGGGTGAAATTCGAGAGTTTGCGCAACAGCGGGTTAGTCATTTTGAAGCACGGCCTCGCTGAATGGAATTTCGATGGTGCACAGTACGCCCTTGGTTAAAAATAGCATGTATCCGCCGCCATGCAATTCGCGCTCGCAGCCGTGAGTTCGCAAACTTGCTGCCGTCGGCCCCAGCATTGCGTTACTCTTGAGTTCATGTTGAATCGATTCGCATTCCCTCTCTTGCTCGCACCCTGCCTGTTGGCACACGCCGCGGCCCCTCTGGAACTGGAATCGAGCGATGGCATGGTCGTGACCTCCCAGCATCTCGCCTCCGACGTCGGCGCCGCCATTCTGCGTCAGGGCGGCAACGCGGTGGATGCCGCGGTAGCGGTTGGCTATGCGCTTGCCGTGACACACCCCTGCTGCGGCAACTTAGGCGGCGGCGGCTTCATGACGATTCACTTGGCGGACGGCCGAAATACATTCATCAATTTTCGTGAGAAGGCGCCCTTGGCCGCACGCGCCGATATGTTTCTCGACGCGCAAGGCAATGTCGTCGGCAACAAAAGCGTCGATGGTTATCTTGCGGTCGGTGTTCCCGGTACCGTCATGGGCTTGGAGACGGCGCGACAGGAATTCGGCACATTGCCGCGGGCCACATTGATCGCACCCTCGATCAAGCTGGCGGAAGAGGGCTTCATCTTGACGCGAGGGGATGTCGACGTTTTGGCGGAAGGCACCAAAGGATTTCGGGAGCAAGCGAACGTTGCCGCGATATTCCTCAAGAACGGCGAACCCCTCGTGCCGGGCGACCGATTGATCCAGAAAGATCTCGCGGCGACGTTGCGTGCCATCAGCGGTGGCGGCACGGACGCCTTCTATCACGGCGCCATACCTGCAGCGGTCGGCGCCGCTTCCCGCGCTCACGGCGGACTACTGACCGCCGAAGATTTTGCAGCGTATACGGCGACGGAAGCAGCACCGGTTACCTGCCCCTATCGGGGCTACACCATCGTTTCCGCACCTCCGCCGAGTTCGGGAGGCGTGACCTTGTGCGAAATGCTGCAAGTACTTCAAGGCTATCCACTCGCGGCCTTGGGCTTTCATTCGAGCGGCTCGGTTCATGTCATGACCGAGGCAATGCGCTATGCCTATCGCGACCGCAACACCTATCTAGGCGATCCGGCATTCATCGACAACCCGACCACGCGTCTGCTGTCGGCGCGCTATGCCGAGGCCATTCGAGCCCACATTCAACCCGACCGCGCCACGCCCTCATCCCTACTTAAGGGCCCGGCGGCGGCCGATGAGCATGCCACCACCACGCACTACTCGGTTATCGACCACGCAGGCAACGCCGTGTCGGTTACGTACACGATAAACGATAGCTTTGGCGCCAAAGTCATCGCCGGCAGCACCGGCTTCTTTTTGAACGATGAAATGGACGACTTTACCGCCAAGCCCGGCGTTCCGAACCTGTTCGGATTGGTACAGGGCAAAGCCAATGCGGTCGCGCCGGGCAAGCGCCCCTTGAGTTCCATGACCCCGACCCTCGTGCTCAAAGACGGCAAGCCGGTCCTGATCGTGGGTACGCCGGGTGGATCGCGGATCATCACCACGGTCCTCGAAGTCATCGTCAATGTCATCGATCATGGAATGACGCTGCAGGAAGCGGTCGATGCGCCGCGCATTCATCATCAATGGTGGCCTGACACCATCGCAGCGGAACCATTCGCGCTTTCGGCGGACACGGTCAAGTCGCTGACGGCAATGGGCTACAAGGTGGTGGCGCTCGAACCCTGGGGTTCCGGGAACGCCGCCGAGTCGATCGGCATCGCACCAACGGATCCGAAGTCCGCCAAAGCGCTGGGCTTCCCTCGCGCCGCCGTGCTGTATGGCGCGCACGATTCACGGGCGCCCGCCGGTTCCGCAGCGGCACCTTAAGATTCGATGACCGTTCACACGCTCTTTCCCACGCTGGTGTATGCCGCAGCGCTGCAAAGAGGCGATTCGCGCGATCTCAATCTACAGCTGTTAAAAGAATGCCGGCAGCTTCGCTTGGACGATGCGGCGGGACGCCGCTGGTCCTTGAAGAACTATCCGGGCGGCTATACATCCTATGGCTCGGTGCATCGCCTTCAGACCGTTTCGCCGACCTTTGAATCGTTGCGGCGCAAGCTCAAGCGCCACATCGCAGCCTTCGCCGCCGCCGTAGAGTGGGATCTTAAGGGACGCGAACTCGCGATGACCGATTGCTGGGTCAACATCATGCCGCAGCACACGGTGCACAACTTGCACCTTCACCCCCACTCCACTTTGAGCGGCACCTACTACGTGCAGGTACCGCGCGGATCTCCCGGCACGAAATTCGAGGATCCACGCCTGGATCGATTCATGGCCGCGCCGTCTCGCAAGACAACGGCGAAACGCGAGGCGCGGCCGTGGGTTACATTTCCGGCCGCGGCCGGACAACTGCTGCTGTTCGAGAGCTGGCTGCGCCACGAGGTTGTGCCCAACTCCGTCCAGGCCGAGCGAATCAGCGTAAGCTTCAATTACAACTGGTTCTAAAGGATTGTCGAATGCCGGCCAAAGCCTCGGAAGCCACCATGGCGGTTTTCCTGGACTTGGAAAACATCGCCCTCGGCGCGCGCGATGCCAAGTACCCTAGTTTCGATATCGAGAAGGTGCTCGAGCGTCTATTGCTCAAGGGCCATATCGTGGTGAAGAAAGCCTATTGCGATTTCGAGCGATACAAGGACTTCAAACGCGGTCTGCACGAAGCGGCGTTCGAGCTCATCGAAATTCCACATGTCAGGCAGTCGGGCAAGAATTCCGCCGACATCCGCATGGTCGTCGATGCCCTTGATCTGTGCTACACCAAGGGACATGTCGACACGTTCGTCATTTTGAGCGGCGATTCGGATTTCTCGCCGCTGGTGAGCAAGCTGCGCGAAAACGCAAAAACCGTCATCGGCGTGGGCGTCAAGAATTCGACCTCGGATCTTTTTATCAATAACTGCGATGAATTCATTTATTACGATGATTTGGTTCGCAAAGAACCCTCCAAAGTGCGCCGCCGCACCGCGGCAGCGACGCCTGCACCGGCGGCGGCACCCGGCAGCACGCCGAGCGAGAACAAGGGGCCGGAATTGAACGGCGCACTCGAACTAATCGTTGAAACACTGGAAGCCCTGACCGAGGAGCGCGGTGGCAGCGAACCGATTTGGGGCTCGATGATCAAACAAGCCATTAAGAGGCGCCAACCGGGCTTTAATGAGCGTTTTTACGGCTTCAGGTCATTCAACGACATGCTGAGCGATGCCGAGAAACGCGGACTGCTCAAGCTGCGGGCGGACGAGAAATCCGGTGGCTATACGGTGCGACCGACCGACCGGCCCGGCGCATGACCTAGCGCGCGGCGCCGCCACGGCAGCTTAAGCCGCTCGAAAGTCAGGTGTCCTCATCCTTTCTACTTTGCGGCCACCAGCGCTGCAGGAGTGCAGCCGCCCAATTTTTTCCACCCAATCCGAATGCCAGCGCCAGTGCGAGCATGAGGCCGGCAAGAATGATCAGAAAGGTTCTTTGGACGATATCGCCGCCGACCTCAACCTGGCTCAATGCGATCATCACGACGAAAGTCATGATCACGTAGCGCACGATCCTGCCCAGCATATCGGCGTCGGGGATATGCGCATCGACGCAGTAGGATTGCACGGCGTTGCCCACGAAGCGCGCACAGTACGAACCGAACACGACGATCAGCATCGCGATCAACATTTTTGGCGTGAACAGGACGACGCGGCCCAACAGGTCCGTAATATAGGTAAGTCCCAAGCCATTGAAGGCGATAATGAGAGTTGCCAAAACCACCAGCCAAAAGGCGACGATTCCGAACAGCGAGGTGGTATCCCCGCGCATGCCCGCCTGCCTCAAAAAATTGTCCGTGCCCGCCCGCTCGGTCAATACATTGAAGTTCACGGCGCGCAGCGCGCGCTCGACGGTGAAGCGTACCGCCTTGGCAAACAGCCATCCCACGGCGACCACGAGCAACGCCAGTAACAGCCTCGGCAGAAAGGCGGCGATTTGATGCAAGAACTCTCGAGTCGCATCCAACAACACATCAATGCTTTGCATGAGCGCCTCCCATTATCCGCCGCCCCAGTCGAGAATTCCCTGCAAGGGAATGCCAACCCAGGTCGGTCGATTACCGATTTCGTAGCGCAATTCGTAGAGCGCCTTCTCGAGTTCAAAGAGCCCCAGCACGCCTTGCCCGGGCTGCAAGGATTCGTACAACGCCGCACCGCGAGCGGCCGAATCGTACGCGGACAGAAAAGCCGCCCGCACTTCAAGCTCCCATGCCCGCGCCAACGGCGCCAATTTTGCGGCCTCGGCCTCGTTGTGGGCAACGCTTCGCAAGGCGCTGTGTTGCACGTATCCGAAGGAACGCATCATGCCGGCGACGTCACGCAGCGGCGAATGCTTGGCACGCCGTCGCTCCAGACTGTGGCCAGGCTCGCCTTCAAAATCGATGATGACGAAATCGTTGCGCGTCACCAGCACTTGTCCCAGATGATAATCGCCGTGAATACGTATCTTCATGCCCTTCGGCACCGCTTTCGTGCAGGCCTCGATGCGCGCCATGATTTGATCGCGTTGCGCGAGCACGGCATTGGCGCGCGGGACATCGGCCGCGGGCACCGCTTCCAAATTTGCCGCTAACAAATCCAGCGCGGCGCGCGCCTCCTCGAGAGCGCGCTGCCGATACGCATCGATGTCGGTGCGGGTCAGCGCCTGGGGAGAAAACGCCGCATCGGTCGTCCGTCGCCCGAGCGCGCGATGCAATTCCGCGGTTCTAACGGCCAGCACCCGGATCAAAATCAAATACGCTTCGTGTGCATTGACGGGAAGCGCATCGCCGGCGGGCGTGGTTCGGTGCTGTTCGAGGTGCCGCCGCATATATTCGAGCGAATAGGTCCAGCCGTCTCCCTGATTCGCCACATAGGCCTGCAGCATCGCCAACAAGCGAGTCTGGCCGTCGTTTGCGATGTATTCGAGCACTCCGGCGAGCGGCGCGCAGTTCGCATAGTGCGCGACCTCGGTGAGATAGAGGCCCATTTCGAGTTCCGGGTTCATGCCGACACGCAGACGCCGATATCCCTTGAGCATGAGCCGCTCGCGCATGTTGACGACGGTGTTCGAGCTGGAGCCGCGGGGCCGCTCCACCGGCAACTCCGCGAAATGCGGCCCGGCGATCTCCGAGAACGCAGCGGTGGGCCTGAACTGCAGCTTGCCCTGCGACATGGGTATTTCACGCCCCACCGCCATGGCCGCCACGACCGCGCGACAGAACAGTTCGTCCGCAAACGCGTCGCCCATCACGCCCACATCGGCCTGCTGGCGAATTTTAGCCACAGCCGCCGTGGAGAGATTCTTCACCCGCTCCTCGTCCCGTTCTTCCCAGGCCAAAGCCAGCGGCAAGAAGTAGCTCGCGCGCTCCTCCGCCCCATCGAGCTCGACCAGTGCCACCAGCCAAGACACCTTTCCCTCCTGCCACAGCACATGCTCCGTGATGCGCGCGCGCTCGATGGCCGTGCCCTTCGCCGCATACCAGCGCTGAGTCTCGATATAGCGCGGCAGTGTGTCGGCTTCGAACTGCGCGCGCGTTTTCTCCGCCATGCCGATGCGCCACGGCACCACCCGCTCGCGGAACAAACTGGTCCAGCCGTCGAACAGCACCAGCATAGGGCGCTCATCGACGGAGACAATTTGTTCATGCCAGGATGGCACCGCGGCATCGGTCGCAAGCCTGAACCAGTAGAAGCCGTAAGCCGAGATCGTCAGCAAGTACGGCAGATCGCCGATGGGCGGGAACGCGGTGCGCCCGAGCATCTCCACCGGCACGCGGCCTTTGAAAGCCGCGAGATTCAATTCCACCGGTTGCGCCGAGCGCGAGAGGTTGGCCACGCAGAGAATGGCGTCCTCGCCGAACTCGCGCAAGTAAGCCAATATCTTGCGATTGCCCGGCCTCAGGAAGCGGCGTGCGCCGCGCCCGAACGCCTGGCTGGTCTTGCGCACGGCCAGCATCCGCTTGGTCCAACTCAAGAGTGAACTGGGGTCGCGCGATTGAGCTTCGACATTGGTCGAGAGGTATCCGTAAACCGCATCCATGATGGGTGGCAGGTACAGGCGCTGGGGGTCGGCGCGCGAAAAACCGGCGTTGCGATCCGGACTCCATTGCATCGGCGTGCGCACGCCATTGCGGTCACCGATGAAGAAATTATCTCCCATGCCTATTTCATCGCCGTAATAGAGTATGGGAGAGCCGGGCATGGACAACAGCAGGCTGTTCATCAGCTTGATGCGGTCCTTATCATTTTCCATCAACGGCGCCAGTCGTCGGCGGATACCGAGATTGATTCGCGCCTGCACGTCGGAGGCGTAGGTCGTGTACATGTAGTCGCGTTCTTTGCTGGTGACCATCTCCAAGGTCAGCTCGTCGTGATTGCGCAGGAAAATCGCCCATTGGCAACTCTCGGGGATATCCGGCGTCTGCTGCATGATTTCGATGATGGGATAGCGGTCTTCTTGGGCGATTGCCATGTATATTCGCGGCATCAGCGGAAAATGATATGCCATGTGGCACTCGTCGCCATCGCCGAAGTATTCGCGCACATCCTCCGGCCACTGATTGGCTTCCGCCAGCAGGAACCGGTTGGTGTATGAGGCATCGATGGCGGCGCGCAATTCCTTGATGACGGCATGGGTTTCGCGCAGGTTTTCGTTGTTGGTGCCTTCACGTTCCACGAGATACGGAATGGCATCGAGGCGAAAGCCGTCGACTCCCATGTCGAACCAGAAACGCATGACCTGCAGCACCGCCTTCATGACTTGCGGATTGTCGAAATTAAGATCCGGTTGATGGCTGAAGAAGCGATGCCAGTAAAATGCCTTCGCAACGGCGTCCCAGGTCCAATTCGAAGTCTCCGTGTCGGTGAAGATGATGCGTGTATCGAGGTATTTCTGATCCGTATCGCTCCACACATAAAAATCGCGTTGCGGCGAGCCCGGGGGCGCATGCCGTGCAGCCTGAAACCAAGGGTGCTGATCGGAGGTGTGATTGATGATTAACTCAGTGACCACTTTCAGCCCCAGGCGATGCGCCTCGCGCAGCATGGTGCGAAAATCATCGAGCGTGCCGAATTGCGGATGCACGTTTTGATAGTCGGAAATATCGTAGCCGTCATCCTTGAGCGGCGAAGGATAAAAGGGCATCAGCCAGATGGTATTGACGCCCAAGTCACGTATGTATTCGAGCTTCGAGGTCAGGCCCTTGAAATCACCGATGCCATCGTCATTGGAGTCCAAGAATGACTTGACGTTGACTTGATAGATGACGGCATCCTTGTACCACAGCGCATCGTCGGCATTGATGCCGGTCGGCGCCGCGGTATCCAGAACCGGGACTTGAACGTCGTTCATCTACGGCATTTCATAAGTAGTAGTCGAAATCCTGCTCGCTGCGCACGCGCCGGCGCAGTCTGAAAACATGAGCCGGGGCGCGGTGCGGATCCAGCATCACATAGTTGTACCGGCCTCGCCAAATATAGCGCTGATCGCTCAGCAAATCGTGCACCTGGTAAGGCTGGTCGGGGTCGAACTTCAAGGAACTCACGTCAAGATCGACCCACCCCGACTGTGGGTGATGCGGATCGAGATTGACGACGGTCAAAATGACGTTGCTGCCGCCTGAGTCGATTTTTAGATAAGCGATCAGCTGATCGTTGTCGATCTTGCAGAAATGCAGGCCGGAATCCGATTGCAACGCGGCGTTTTCCCGGCGGATTCGGTTCATGCGCGCGATCAATGACCACAAGCTGTCCGGTTGCTGCAGTGTCCAGTGCCGCAACTGGTACTTTTCCGAGTCGCGATACTCCTCGCTGCCCGGTTCGCGCGGCGCACTTTCCATCAACTCGTACGTCGGGCCATAGATCCCGAAATTGCCAGAGAGGGTCGCGGCGAGAATTAATCTTGAGGCGTACATCGCCCGCAGGCCCGACTGCAGCGTCTCGGGCAGAATGTCGGGCGTGTTCGGCCAGACGTTGGGGCGGTAGTACTGGCGTCCGGGTCCTAAGCTGAGCTCGGTGAAATAGTCCGTGAGCTCCTGCTTGGTGTTGCGCCAGGTAAAATACGTGTACGACTGCGAAAATCCCAATTTCGCCAGCCGGTGCATCACCTTGGGCCGGGTAAAGGCTTCAGCGAGAAAGATGACATCCGGATGGTCGCGCTTGGTCGCGCCGATCAGCCATTCCCAAAAGCCAAATGACTTGGTATGTGGGTTGTCGACGCGAAATATTTTGACGCCGTGCGCCATCCAAAAATCGACGATGCTTTTGAGTTCGTTCCACAAGGCGCGCCAGTCGCTGGTTTCAAAATCAAACGGATAGATATCCTGGTACTTCTTCGGGGGGTTTTCGGCGTATTGCACGCTGCCATCGGGACGGTGCTTGAACCATTGCGGATGCGCGCTCACGTAGGGGTGATCGGGAGCGCATTGAAACGCGAGATCCATGGCAATTTCCAGTCCCAAGGCGCGCGCCGCGTTCAATAACCGGTCAAAATCGTCGAACGAGCCGAGCTGCGGCAAGATGTCCTTGTGTCCGCCTTCGGCCGATCCGATCGCCCAGGGGCTGCCGACGTCATTGGGTTTGGCGCGCAAACTATTGTTCGTTCCCTTGCGATTGATGCGTCCAATGGGATGGATGGGCGGAAAATACAGCACATCGAACCCCATCTCCGCAAGATACGGCAGCCGCGTCTCGACGTCCTTGAAGGTTCCGTGAGACCCTTGGCTCCGAGCGGCCGATCTGGGAAATAGTTCATACCAGCTGCTGAAGGCCGCGCGCTTGCGATCGACGATGAGCTCGAGTGTCAGCGTTGTCGCCAAACTTCGATCCGAGTACCGGGCAACGATAGCCGCGCGTGCGGGGTCGAGCGCCAAGGCTTTCTGGGCTGCGATCTGAGGGGGGTCGTCGATTATGTCGAGCAGTTGTCCGGACCACTCCGTTAGAATGGCCGCATCGCTGCCCACAGCTCGCGCGGCCGCCTCATCGATGAGCGCGGCGCCGACCTGCAATGCCACCAGTATGTCGCTCTTATCCTCGCGTCTTTCGAACTCGCGCCGCCAAGATTCGAAGTGATCCACCCACGCCAGCACCGTGTATTGGTATCGCCCCGTTAGCGATGGAGTAAATTCCGCCACCCAGACATCATTGGCCTGCGCCTGCATGTCGATTTCATAGTCAGCGCCGGCCGACCCCATCATCTTCCAGCGCAGCGCCACTCGAATCTTGTCGTGCCCATCCGTGAAGCAGTGCGCTTCAACGGCGACCGCTTCGCCCGCAATGCGTTTGGCGGGAAATCGACCGCCATCGACCGCCGGAAGAACCGCATCAATGACGGCGCGCACCCTCCCCTCAGTGATAGTGGCAGTGCCGTCCGACGCGGTCGCAAGGGTTATGTTTTTTTTGGCTGGCGCTTTGCGCTTGGAGCTAGCCACGAGCTTCCCAGCGCAGCACGAGGGTCGATAGGGGTGGCAAATTGAGATTAACCGACTCAATGCGGCCATGCGATCACACGGGTACGGATTCGACGCCGCCCAAGTTCCCCCAGCCGGAGCCGCCGTAGTCTT
>Ga0224547_1000017_pt1 | contig 45051 bp, 47 predicted proteins | sample 714P21014metaG_FD_179908 | JGI IMG/M metagenome (GOLD analysis project Ga0224547, IMG submission 179908) | Peat soil microbial communities from Stordalen Mire, Sweden - 717 P2 10-14 | ecosystem: Environmental > Terrestrial > Soil > Wetlands > Peat | place: Sweden: Norrbotten County, Stordalen...
GAAACATAATTAGAGCATCGACAGCGGCCCTGGCTGTCTTTTTAACGAGGCGGACAATGGCGAGTGATCACAAGCGACGGGCATGCGACGATCCGAGTTTCAGCTTCGGCATCCGCGAGCTGCGGCTGCGGAAGGTCAAGCTGCACCAGGTCGAGGCTGCGCAACCGCTGGCAATCGATCCGGGTCCCAAGAAGGCCTCATACAACGAGCACGGTTCCGACCCTTACAATTCTACGGGCAGCTTTGAACTCACAAAAGGCTGGCTGCGGGTACGCAAGCGATAGGAGCCTAGTCGCCCGGCGAGGCATTCGCCCGGCGGTGAGAGGTGCGAAATTCGCTGTTCGGATACCAGCGCGGAAAGCGGCGGCTGTTCGCCACTCGAAGTCCTACCTGGTAGTACAGCGTTAGATCAACCACCGCACCGCCGACATCCCAGTCAGGGGAATATTGGTCGCTGGTCTGACGATAGCGGCGCGCAAAGTAATCCTCGATCTGCGCCTTCCCCCACACCGGCCCACGCGCCGCACTGTCGATCCCGGCCTGCACGTACAACACCGGAATGCCCCTTCGGGCGAAGCTGTAGCTGTCGGAGCGGAAATACAAACCCAGCTGGGGACTCGGCTCCGGATGTGCTTCGCGTCCCTGCAGCAGCGCCTCAGCGCGCGCCGTGTCCTCCAAATCCGTATTGCCGAAGCCGAGGATGCTGACATCGCGTGTTCGCCCGCCGTTGAGCAAGGTGTCCACATTGATGATCGCTACCGTTTTTCGCAACGACAGAAGCGGGTTGTCGACGTAGTACTGCGAGCCCAGTAGATCCGGTTCAGCGGCCGTCGTGGCCAGAAACGCGATCGTGCGGTCAGGCTTAGGATCCGTGCGCACAAAGGATTGCGCCAGCACCAGCAAGCCGGCGACGCCGGTTGCATTGTCGACCGCGCCATTGAACGTGTTATGACCGGACCGTGCCTCGTCCACCCCTAAGGAATCCCAATGCGCCGCGTACATGACATATTCGTGTCCCCCGCGTCCGGGCCAGAGCGCGATCACATTCTGGGAATTAAAGGCGCGAACCGAGTTGTGAATCGTCGCATCGATTTTGACGCCCATCGGCACGGCTTTGAATCCAGGATAGGCTGCGGCGACCGCCAATCGCGTGAAATCAAGTCCCGCCGCGGCGAAAAGTGCGCGCGCGGCATCGTTTTGAATCCAGCCCTCGACGGCCGCTCTGCTTGCGTTTCCATCTGCAGCCGCCAATTCAAATTGCGCGCCGCTCCAGGTGGCTTGTATCACATTCCAACCGTAGCCCGCCGCGAGAGCGTCGTGAATCAGCAGCACGCCTTGCGCGCCCTGACGGGCCGCTTCCTCGACTTTGTAAGCGATGCGCCCGTACTCGCTCATCGCGTTGCCTTTGAACACGGTGGGGTCCTTGGACGCATAGCCCGGATCATTGGCCAAGACCACCACCGTCTTGCGATGAACATCGAGGTTCGCGTAGTCATTCCACGAGTATTCCGGCGCGACGATGCCGTAGCCGACGAACACCAGTTCGCTGCGCGAAACTTGTATTTCAGGCACGGCGCGCTTGGTCCATATCACCATGTCTTTACCGAAAACCAGGTTGCGCGCGCCGCTTGGGGTAGTGGCGGATAATGTCGCATCGGCGCTCGCGGTAATTTGCACCAACGGCACTTGCTGCACATAGCTGTTGCCGTTGCCGGGCTTTAACCCCAGCTTGTGAAATTTTTCGATCAAGTAGCTGACTGTCTTATCCTCACCCGGCGTCCCGGGCTTGCGGCCCAGGAAGTCATCCGAGGCCAGCACGCGGACGTGATCGCCGAAGGCAGTATCGTCAATGTCGGTGGAGGGCGGTTCCTTGGGGTGCATGGTGCAGCCGGGCAAGGTGAGCCCGGCAAACGCCAAAGCCACCAGGAGAGGTTCAACTCGTCGCATACTTGCTCACTCTGCCGGTCAACTGCGGCGCGGCCAATACAACAAAACCACGATGCATAGGGAAACTCCGGTAGCGAGATGTGCCCAACCACGCCACGGCCGCAATCGCGCTTGCCCGAGGAAACTCCCGGCGCTGGCAGCGGTCAAAATTGCGAAGGCCACCAGGCTGCCCGCCAGTTGGGGCATTTCGCGCGACAAATCCGGGTGTTCGCCCATCAAGACGAAGAACACCACCAGGACGGCGCCCAGGCCAAAAGTGATCGATGCGGCAGATCCTAGGACGATACCGATCAAAACCGTGAACGGACGCATATCCTCCGGCTCATATACACTTGCTAGGATGCACGGGCTTCTCTAGCCTTGAAGGGGGACGGGGAAGGAAGTTTACAGGAGAACGGCGACGGTGATACTCAAACGGCTTAAAGCCACTCGATCGCGATGGATTACCGGCATTGCCGTCTGCGCGAGCGCAGTGGGACTTGCCGCCCTGTTAGGCGCTGCCATGACGCCGCCGGCCGCCGCGCCCGCAGCGGTCACGGTTCTGGCGCCCACTGAGCAGGAAAATTACGTCGCTCGCCGCGTGGCCGACATCATTGCGCATGAGCACTACCGTCGGGCGCCGCTCGACGATCATCTTTCCAGCTTGATCCTCGACCGTTATCTCGATGCCATCGACGGCGCGAGAAGTTATTTCTTCGCGAGCGACATCGCGGAGTTCGAGAAGTATCGCTACGAACTCGACGATGCCATCAAGACCGGCGACGTCGAGCCGGCGTTCGTGATTTTCCGCCGCTATCAACAACGCAGCCGGGAGCGCATGGCCTACGCCATCGATCTTCTGAACAAGAAGCCGGATTTCGAGATCGACGAGTCGTTTAATTTCGACCGTGAAAAGGAGCCCTGGCCGGCCAATGCGACTGAAATGAACGAGCTGTGGCGCAAGCGCGTCAAGAATGACGCCCTTTCGCTCGTGACCGCCGGCAAGCAGTGGCCGGAAGTGGTCGATGTTCTGCGCAAGCGCTACGAGCACGTGGCAAAGCGCATGGATCAGAGCAAGCCCGACGATGTGTTCGAGGCATTCATGAATGCCTTCGTGCTGTCGTTGGATCCGCATTCCAATTATTTCTCGGCGCGCAACTCCGAGGAATACAACATACAGATGAGTTTGAGCTACGAGGGCATCGGCGCCTCGCTGAGTTTGACGGATGACTATGTGACGGTCGTCGACGTCATCGCCGGGGGTCCGGCTGCCGTCAGCAGCAAGCTGGCCGCGAACGATAGAATTACGGCGGTCGGCGAAGGCAAGAGCGGCGATCTCACCGATGTGATCGGCTGGCGCTTAGACGATGTGGTGCAGAAGATTCGCGGTCCCGGCGGCACGCTGGTGCGATTGCAGGTGCTGCCGGCGGGTGCGGCCCCAGGCTCGGTGCAGAAGGTGGTCGACTTCACGCGCAACCGCGTCTCGCTCGAAGCGCAGGCTTCCCACAAGACTATGCGCACCGTTGTGCGCAACGGCAAGGAAGTCAAAGTCGGCGTCATTACCGTACCGAGCTTTTATCAAGACTACGATGCCAGCCGCGCCGGCTCCAAGGACTACCGCAGCACCACGCGCGACGTGCAGCGCCTGATCAGCGAGCTGCGCAAAGACGGCGCCGAAGTAGTGATCATGGACTTGCGCGCCAATGGCGGCGGCTATCTGCCGGAAGCGGAATCGCTCACGGGTTTGTTCATCGATCGCGGACCGGTCGTGCAGCTGCGCGACACCACCGGGCATATCGAAGTGGATGATGATCCAAATCCGGCGATCTTCTACAGCGGTCCCATGGTCGTGCTGGTCGATCGCTTCAGCGCGTCAGCCTCTGAGATCTTCGCGGGCGCCATCCAGGACTATGGACGCGGGCTCATCATCGGCCAACAGACCTATGGCAAGGGCACCGTGCAAAATGCGCATCCGCTCAACTACACGATTTTCGGGCGTAAGCCGGAATTGGGCCAGCTGAATGTCACCATCGGCAAGTACTACCGGATTACCGGCGAGAGCACGCAGGATCGGGGCGTCACGCCGGATATCGCGTTGCCCTCGCTCATCGATGCCAACGAAGTGGGCGAGAGCACACGTGACCGTGCGCTGCCCTGGGATCACATCGAACCGGCAACCTTCCGAGTCGAAGGCGATTTGAAGCCGATTGCCGCAACGCTGGAAAAATTGCACGTGGATCGAACCGCCGGCAGCGCGGACTTCAAATACCTGAAAGAAGATATTGCGGCACTTGAAGCGATGCGCAGCCAGAAAACGCTTTCCTTGAATCTGAAGACTCGCGAAGCGGAACGCAACCGCCTGGAGAGCGAGCGGCTCGATCGTGAAAACGCATGGCGCGCGGCGCACGACGTCAAACCGGCCAAGTCGCTCGAAGAAATCAAGGACGATGCCACCGCGGGCATCTTGCTGGATGAGGCCTCGCAAATCGCCGCCGATCTCGTCGTCGTTTCAGCGCGCCGTGCCGCGCCTACGCAGGCGCGGCGCAGCGAACCCGCTAGCGCAGCACACCCACTGGCGCAGGACACTCGCTAGCGTAACAGCAGGGTATAAAGATCCCAGTAGTCCTCCGCCAGCACATTCCACGTGTTGGCGGAAGCTGCTTTTGGCTTGTCGAATTCAAGCTCAGTCACCGCCGGCGACAACGAGTCCGCAGTCGGCACCGTGTCGGCGGAATTGCGGTATTCGCAGGTGGTGCGCAAGCGTTCCAACTTCGCCCTCACCATACTGGTGATCTGTTTCTGATTCGCCACTGCCAGCTGTGCTTTCTGCACACGCTGCATGTAGCTCTCGCAGTCCGCGCGCGAGCCGAAAGTCATCTCATGAACTCGCCGCGCCACGGCCTCCTTGGCGCGCGCCGCAAGGCCAAACGCGTCTGCGTGTTCGCAGAGCAATTCAGCGTAGCCGATGATGGCAAGATTGATGTTGCGCCGCGCGGCCAAAGACAAACCCGGGAACTCCAGTGAACCTTCGCCCTCGATCGCACTGCGCCCTGCGTGCAAATCGCCGACCGCCTGGTCAGCCATGACGAGTTGGCTGCGCAGCGACTCCAACGACTTCAGCCGCCGCCGGCGTCGGAAATAATGCCAGAAAGCCGTCAAGCGTCCGATCTCGGCTTGCGCTTCGGCGAGCAGCCGGCGTTGTTCGCCCGCTGCGGCGCTTGCCGCACGCAGGCGCTGATCGGCATCGGCCAGCCGCGTGTTCTTCTCAGTCTCAACATCGGCCGTGTGCTTGGCGGCCTCGCGTGCTTCCTGTTGACGCGTCAGGTCGGCGGCAAACGCCGAGAGCTGCTGATGGCAAGTCTTCCACAGGGTGCGAAGTTGAAAAAACACCAGTGCGCCGAAACCGGTCTTCGGATCGCCCAGCAGGTCGCCGAGCGCGTCCATTTGTTCCTGAATGCGGATGGTCGCGCCTTCCTGCTGCTTGAGCCGGTCGCGCAGCAAGTGAAATTCGTCTTTGAGGTCGGCGTACGCTTTTTTGAGGCCGGCACGATTCTGGAACAGCTGCATCAGCCGTTCTTCGTCGGGACTCGCCGCGCCTCCTTCCGCGCCGCCTTTTAGAAACGTCAGCTTATCGATCAAAGTCCCGCCTCATCCTATGACAACCGCAGGTCACCCGATACGAAGCCAATCTTCGCCGCTAGAAGTGATGTCCCCGCTCGGCACAATATTCCAACCATTTATTTAGCATCATGTTTCGGGCCCAGCGCTGATCCAGTTCACGCTTGAGTCCCGACTGCAGCTTGGAGAGTTGCGGATGACGTTGAAACCCTCGAAAGCTTCGCACCTCGGCCAGGCGGGCATCGTGGTACACGCAAACCTCCAAATCCGGGTCGCGGAGCCGCGATGCCTCGATATCGAACTCATATGTGAGCCGAAACACACTTGTGTAGCGGCACAGCTCCAGCGGCGTGAGATATAGATCACAGTCCGCGGTAACCGTCGATACGCGCTGCGTTTTGACCTTGCGAAGATCGTCCACGAGCCAGCCCAGGCGCACGAAATTGCTTTCGTACAGCGTCATCAGGCCTACAAAGCTGCCGGGCCGTGCCCGCCACGATGTCTCGCACCATTGATCCGCTATCATGAGGCGACTATACCATGCGGTCTTGAATTTTCAGGGCCGCAATCGCCGCTCGAGGCCCATGCGATCGAGAATCCTGGTGGATATTTCTTCGATCGAGACCTCCGTCGCATCGAGCACCGGCACTCCGTGCCGCTCGAACAAGGACTCCGCGGCGCGCACTTCAAACGCCACTTGCGCCGCAGATGAGTAACGGCTGTCGGGCTTGCGTTCGTTGCGAATTTGCTGCAACCGATCGGGCCGGATCGTCAGACCGAATAATTTTCGCGGGTAGCCATCGAGTGCGCGCGGCATTCTCCGGGACTCCAGATCATCGTCCGTGAGCGGGTAATTCGCGGCGAAAACGCCATATTGCATGGCCAGATACAAACAGGTCGGGGTTTTGCCGGAACGCGACACGCCGACCAGAATAACATCGGCACGCTCGTAATCGCGCACCACCGAACCATCATCGTTCGCAAGCGCAAAATTCGTCGCGTCGATGCGCGTGGCGTAAGCGTGCGTGTCCGCCATGCGATGAGTCCTACCTGCAGTATGGCTTGATTGCGTCTTGAGTTCACCTGCGAGCGGTGCTAGGAACGGATCAAAAAAATCCAAGAAAAATCCGGTGCTGCCTCGAACCACGTTGCGCACGTCCTCCTGCACCAACGTGCTGAACACGACCGGGCGCGCGCCCTCCTGCGCCGCGACCAGATCAATCTTTCGAACGGCCTCAATTGCCTTGTCAACGGTGGAGATAAATGGCACAGTCACTTGGCGAAATTCGATACCATCGAACTGCGTCATGAGACTGTGACCCATTGTTTCTGCGGTAATTCCCGTTTGGTCGGAAACGAAAAAAACTGTTCGTTTAATCACGGTAACCTCAGCGAGTCGGCGCTAGCGCCGTAAAGTGTTTCATTTAAACTACCGTCGGACAAGCCGTGCACCATGAAGCCTTACATCATCCCATTTGAAAAACTGAAAAATAAAGACGTCGAACTCGTCGGCGGCAAGAACGCTTCGATCGGCGAGATGATTTCCGGCTTGGCGAACCTCGGCGTTTCGGTGCCGGGCGGATTCGCCACCACATCGCACGCTTATCGGGATTTCTTGGCGCAAGGCGGCTTGGACGAGCGGATCCGCGGCGTGCTCGCGGAACTGGATGTGGACGATGTGGAACGGCTTGCGGTGGTCGGGGCGCAAATTCGCGGCTGGATGCTGGCGACGCCGTTTCCCGAAAGATTGCAGAGCGAAGCCGTGGATGCCTGGCGCGAGATGAAGGGCGCCGCCGACATCAAGGAATTCGCCGTGGCGGTGCGTTCCTCGGCAACGGCAGAAGACTTGCCCGAAGCTTCCTTTGCGGGCCAGCAGGAAACATTCCTCAATGTGCGCGGCGAGGAACATTTGCTGAACTCCATGCACGAAGTGTACGCCTCGCTGTTCAATGATCGCGCGATATCCTACCGGGTACACAATAAATTCGATCACAGCGCCGTGGCGCTCTCAGTCGGCGTACAGCACATGGTGCGCAGCGACCTGGGCGCGGCCGGTGTCATGTTTACGCTTGATACGGATTCCGGTTTTCGCGACGTGGTGTTTATAACATCCGCGTATGGATTGGGGGAAACGGTGGTGCAAGGCGCCGTCAACCCGGACGAATTCTATGTGTACAAGCCCGCCTTGCGCGCAGGTCGCCGCTCGGTATTGAGAAAGAATCTCGGCGGCAAGGCGATCAAAATGATTTACGCCGATCCGGGCTCCAAGGAGCGAGTCCGTACCGTCGATGTGGCGAACGCCGACCGGCATCGCTTTTCATTGAGCGAGGCGGACATTACCGAGCTGGCAAAGCAGGCACTGATCATCGAAGAGCATTACGGCACTCCCATGGACATCGAGTGGGGCAAGGACGGCAGCACCGGAAAGATCTACATACTGCAGGCGCGCCCGGAAACCGTTCAAAGCCGCGCCGGCCGCACCATCTTGCGCTTCACGCTGAAATCGCGCTCCAAGGTGCTCACGACCGGCCGCAGCATCGGACAACGCATTGGTGCCGGCCATGCGCGCATCATCAAGGACGCGAAGGAAATGTCCCGAGTTAGGGCCGGTGATGTTCTGGTTGCCGATATGACGGACCCGGACTGGGAACCGGTTATGAAACGGGCATCGGCGATCGTCACCAATCGCGGCGGGCGCACCTGTCACGCGGCCATCATCGCCCGCGAGCTCGGGATACCGGCGGTCGTCGGCTGCGGCACCGCCACCGGCGACATCCGGGAAGATCAGGCCGTCACGGTTTCCTGCGCAGAAGGCGACGCAGGGTATGTGTACGACGGCATGCTGGAATTCGACCAGCGCAGCATTGAAATGGACGCGATGCCGACGATTCCGGTCAAGATCACCATGAACGTCGGCAATCCGGATCGCGCGTTCGATTTCGCGGGTATTCCCCACCGAGGCGTTGGGCTGGCGCGTCTCGAATTCATCATCAATCGCATGATCGGTGTCCACCCGCGCGCGCTGCTGGAATACGACAAGCAGAGCGCCGAGATCAAGGACAGCATCAAGAAGCAGATCGCAGGCTATGACGGTCCTGTCAATTTCTACATTGACAAGCTCAGCGAAGGCATCGCGCAGATCGCGGCCGCATTCGCGCCCGAACCGGTGATCGTGCGCCTCTCGGATTTTAAGTCCAACGAATATGCGAATTTGATCGGCGGCAAAAACTACGAACCGCACGAGGAAAATCCGATGCTGGGATTTCGCGGCGCGTCACGCTACATCGACAAGGTATTTCGGCCCTGCTTCGAACTCGAGTGCCGCGCGCTCAAGCGGGTGCGCGATGAAATGGGGCTGACCAATGTGCAAGTCATGGTGCCTTTCGTGCGAACGCTCAGCGAAGCAAAGGCGGTGACGCAGCTTCTGTCCGAGAATGGCTTGAAACGCGGCGACAACGGCTTGAAGCACATCATGATGTGCGAACTGCCAACCAACGCCCTGCTGGCCGATCGATATCTCGAATACTTCGACGGCATGTCGATCGGCTCGAATGACATGACGCAACTGTGTCTGGGACTGGACCGCGACTCCAGCGTCGTGGCGAAATCCTTCGACGAGCGCGATGACGCGGTCAAATCACTGATGTCCATGGCCATTAAAGCCTGCAAAGCACAGGGCAAGTATGTCGGCATTTGCGGTCAAGGGCCTTCCGATCATCCAGAGCTCGCGCGGTGGCTGGTCGAACAGGGAATCGATAGCCTATCCTTGAATCCGGATACTGTGGTCGAGACCTGGATGTTTCTGGCGAGCTAGTGCTCGCGCAGCGAGCAATTTTAGGACGGGGTCGCATCGACCCCGTTAGAGTCGGCGCGAAGCGCCTAGAAAGGCCGCAGCAGCCGCTCGCGATAGTATTGCAGCTCACGGATCGAGTCGCGTACATCCTCGATCGCGAGATGAGTCGAGGTCTTGCGAAAGCCCTCGGCGACGTTCGGCGCCCAGCGCATGGCCAGCTCTTTGAGAGTGCTCACATCGAGATTGCGATAATGGAAAAACGCCTCCAGCGATGGCATGTAGCGCGCCAGAAAGCGCCGATCCTGGCAGATGCTGTTGCCGCACATCGGTGAGCGCTTGGGTTCGACCCACGATTCCAGAAAATCCAGCGTGCGGCGTTCAGCGGTCGGCGCATCGATGTCGCTTGCCAATACCCGGGCGGCCAATCCGGAACGGCCATGCTGATTCCTGTTCCAATCGTCCATGGCGTTCAGTATCGACTCGCTCTGGTGCACGGCGAGCACCGGCCCTTCGGCAAGCACCTTGAGGTGTTTGTCGGTTACGATCGTCGCTATCTCGATGATCAGGTCCGAATCGGGCTTGAGGCCCGTCATTTCCAAATCGATCCAAATGAGATTTTCGGGGGATTTCATGGTGTTTAGGGCAAACAATTCATCATGGTAGCAGGCGGCACCGGCACCGTCCTTGCGAGTTTCGGCCGAGGCGTGTTGCTCCAGACGAGCGAGGGCCTCCTGCGCTGCGGGCTCAAGGGTCGGAAATTGCGCGTGGTGTGCGGCGATCGGGTCATCTGGGGTTATCCGCCTTCCGCTGATGGGCCGTCGGTTGAGTCCATCGAGCCGCGCCGCAATCTCATCGAACGAATCGACTCGCGCGGACGCGCCGAGCCGGTGGCTGCCAATATCGACAAGCTGGCGATCGTGGTGGCACCGCAGCCTACGACCGACTGGTTCCTGGTGGACCGCTACTGGGCCGGCGCCGTGCTCAAGGATTTGCAGGCGCTGATCATCGTGAATAAAAAGGATCTCGGCACCGATGCCATCGAACCGCAACTGGCCGAATACCGGAAACTGAACCTCATGTGCATCGAAGTAAGCTGCCAATCGGGTGACGGCATTGCCGATCTTGAGGGCCTGCTCGCCGGCAGCATCAGTTTGCTGGTCGGACAATCTGGGGTCGGCAAATCATCACTGGTCAACGCCCTCGCCCCCGAAGCGGCAGCGCAGACCGCCGAATTGACCCGCGATGACGAGGGGCGGCACACCACCACCACGGCTCGTTGGTATCAGCTGGCCCCGACCTCGGCCATCATCGACGCTCCGGGAGTGCGAGACTTCGCCCCACCCGCTCACGTAATGCGCGCTGCGGAACGCGGTTTTGTTGAGGTCTACGAGCGCAGCGTGCAATGCCGTTTCAAGGATTGCATGCATATGGAGGAGCCCGGTTGCGCGGTGCGCACCGCCGTGATCAATCAACAAATGTCGGCGCGCCGCTATGAAAGCTATCGACGGCTATTTCGGCTGTACGAGAAGCTCGCGTCCTAAGTTTTTCGCAACCGATCTTCACGAAACGACGGTGCGTCCGGCCAACGCATGCGCCAGCGTACCGCCGTCGATGTATTCAAGCTCGCCGCCGACCGGGACGCCATGCGCGATGCGCGATGCCTTGATTCCCAAACGCAGCGCGAGCTCGCCCAGATAGTGGGCAGTGGCCTCGCCTTCGGCCGTGGGGTTCGTTGCCAGAATCACTTCGCGAACCTCGCCGCCCTGCAGAAGCCGCTCAAACTCATCCAGTCCCAGTTCGGCCGGCCCCACGCCATCGAGCGGCGACAAATGCCCCATGAGCACGAAATAGCGCCCGCGAAATCCGCCCGACTGCTCGATGGCTACGACATCCGCGGGCGACTCGACGACGCAGAGCTGCGCCAGATCGCGCTGCGTGGAAGCGCAAATCGTGCAGAGCTCGCTTTCCGTCAGCATGCGGCAGCGCTTGCAGTGGCCCACCTGTTGCAGCGCCTCCGCCAACGCCTCGCTCAAGGTTCGGCCGCCATCACGGTCTCGCTCAAGCAGGTAGAACGCCATGCGCTGGGCTGATTTTGGACCGACGCCCGGCAAGCATCGCAGCGAATCGATCAGGCGCGCTAATGTCGGCGTGTATTTCATCTAGATCCTCATTCCTCAAAAAGGCAGTTTCACGCCCGGCGGCAGATTCAGGCCCGACATGAGACCCGAATATTTTTCCTGGGTGCGCGCGGCAATCTTGCGAACCGCGTCGGTGATGGCCGCGGCCAGCAGATCTTCGAGCATGTCCTTATCCTCGCCGAGCAACTTCGGTTCGATCAACACCTTCTTCGCTTCGTGCCGTCCATTCAAGGTCACCTTCACCATGCCCGCACCGGATTCTCCGGTGACTTCGATTTCGGCCAATTCGGCCTGCGCCTTCTGCATCGTCTCCTGCATTTGCTGCGCCTGGCGCATCAGATTTCCCAATCCACCTTTCATCACAGTCGCGCCTCCGTAGCTAGTTGGTTGGTTTGACCGAGGCTGCATCCACATCGGCGCCGAAGCGCTCGCGCAGCCCCTTCACAGCCGGGTCCGACTCGAACGCGCTTGCGGCGCGCGCGACCCGATCCTGTTCCGCCTGGACGCGCTGGCGTGCCGGCGAGTTCAATGCGGATTCACCCGTTTCGAACACAATGCGAATGTCGCGGCCAAGATACTTCGACAGGCCTTGCACGAGTTTCTCCTCAATGGGCCGCGTGCGCCGATCCGACGCGGCCTGATCGAGCTTCAAGGTCAGCAGGCTGTTCTCGAAACTACCAGGCACACAATTCAGCGCAAGCTGGCGCACCATGCCGCTCAATCCGGCAGCCTCGACGACGGCCGGCCAATTGCCGGCATCGATGCTGGTGAGCCGCGCCACCTCAGTGAGTGCGGATGCGCCCGGCGCCAAAGCACCGGCAGCCGCAGCGCCGGCCGAGGGGGAATCCGTGAGGGCGGCGGCTGCGGTCGCCCGTCCGGCTTTTACAGGCTGCGCGGCACTTTCCGGCCGAAATGCCAGCATTCGCAGCAATGTCATTTCGAAACCGATACGAGGCTCCGGCGCCATGTTCAAATCGCGGCGACCGCCGAGCGCAATCTGGTAGTAAAGCTGCGCATCTTCGGGGGATATCGCCTTGGCGAGCGTGCTCAGAAGCGTGAGGTCGAATTCTTCATCCATTTGCGCCGCTTCGGGCACGATTTGCACGAGGGCTATGCGCTGCAGCAACGCCGCCAGCTCCACCAATGCGCGATCGTAGTCCGGCGCATCGCGATCGAGTTCCCTCACTTCGGCCAGCAGCGCTGCGCCGTCGCCGCGGGATACCGCTTCGATAAGCCGCCCCACATGGCCGCGATCAATGGTGCCGAGCATGGAGCGCGCATTGGCTTCGTTCACCGCGCCGCCGCCGAATGCAATGAGCTGATCCAGCAGGCTTAAGGCATCACGCATGCTGCCCTCCGCTGCGCGCGCCAGCAGGGCAATGGCCGCCGGCTCGGACACCAAATTCTCCGCCGCCGCGATGAATTTCAAGCGTTCGCCGATCAAGGCGGCGGGCAGCCGTTTGAGGCTGAACTGCAGGCAGCGCGACAGCACCGTCACGGGCAATTTCTGCGGGTCCGTGGTGGCCAGCAAGAATTTGACATGCGGCGGCGGCTCTTCCAGCGTTTTGAGCAGTGCGTTGAATGAATGGTTCGACAGCATGTGGACTTCGTCGATGAGATACACCTTGTATCGACCGCGGGATGGCGCGTATTGCACGTTGTCGAGCAGATCTCGGGTGTCATCGACCTTGGTGCGCGAAGCGGCGTCGACTTCGATGAGATCGACAAAACGGCCCTCGTCAATCTCGCGGCACGCGGCGCACACACCGCACGGGTTGGAACTGACGCCCGCGGTCTCGCAATTCAAAGATTTCGCCAGGATGCGCGCAACCGTGGTCTTGCCGACGCCGCGGGTTCCGGTGAACAGAAATGCGTGGTGCACTTTGCCGCTGTCGAGTGCATTGCTGAGCGCGCGCAGCACATGCTCCTGCCCGACCATTTCGGCAAATCTTTTGGGGCGCCATTTGCGCGCTAATACGACGTAGCTCATAACGTATATTGTCGCACGCCCATAAGGTGAGCCGAACTTAAGGAGGCGGCCCGCGCCAGCAGGACTTCGGCGCCCGACTTAAAGCCTCTACCGCTGCTCCCTTCCGGGCCTGACGGGGTTCGTGACCAGTCGTCGCGAAGATGCAAACGCGAGCCACCATAAACTGATACGTGGCGGAGAGGGTGGGATTGACTCGGGCCGTCCCGGCCCTCGCCCTGCGGGCGCACTGCGTGCGTCCAAAATCGCTCCCGGCGATTTTGTCGAACCCAAGGGTTCGAACCCCACCTCCACCCACTAAAATACAAATTCAGTTTAAACGATAAAATGCGGTCGTCTTCACAAACATTATGGCGGAGAGGGTGGGATTCGAACCCACGAACACGGTTAGGTGTTACACACTTTCCAGGCGTGCGCCTTCGACCGCTCGGCCACCTCTCCTCGCGGCGCAAGGGTACCGGAGCGGACCCAGGCGATCAAATCTAGCCGCTAGCCGCCTTGTTGGAGGGTGCCGGCTTGTAGCGCGGAGGAACGTCGTAACACGTGTCTTTAGGCCCGGGCGGAGGAGGAACATCGGTGACCGGGGGAATGACCAACGCACCGGCTGTATTCGGCGTATCCAATCCGGGCGGCACTTTCAGCGGCGGGGCCGACAAGGCGTGCTGATACTCCTGTTTACTGTGACAGTCGGGGGTCAGCTTCGTGAATAGGTGGCAGCCGCTCATCAGAGCGCTCGCAGCAATCAACATCAAAACTCGATCAAGACTCATGCAGCTTGGTCCTCAAGGGTAACTCCGGCAGCCCGCACCGCGCGCAGCACGGTCTCGTGATGCGCCGTCGCGAGTTCGACCAACGGAAGGCGGATTGCGTTCCCGATCAGCCCCATCCTCGCCACCGCCCATTTGACGGGTATGGGATTCGCTTCGACAAACAAATCCTTATGTAAAGGCTGCAAATTCGCGTCGATCGCCCGTGCTCCGGTCAAATCGCCCGACATCGCCGCAGCACACGCCTCGTGCATCCTGCGCGGCGCCACATTCGCCGAGACAGAAATAACGCCGCGCGCGCCGACGCTCATTAAATCAATGGCGGTGGCGTCGTCCCCAGACAGCAGCACGAACTCCGGCGGACAAGTACTCAAAATCTCGCGCCCCCGGCTCAACGATGCCGTCGCCTCCTTGATCGCCACAATACGAGGATGCCGAGCTAGACGCGCGATGGTGCTCGGCAAGAGATCCACCGCCGTTCGGCTCGGGACATTATACAGAATAACCGGGACCGCGGACGCATCCGCTGCGGCCATAAAGTGTCTGTAAAGACCCTCCTGCGGGGGCTTGTTGTAGTACGGCGTCACCAGCATCACACCATCGACGCCGAGCCGGGACAAACTGCGAGTCCGCGCCACCGTCGCATCCGTTGCGTGGAAACCCGCGCCGACGATGACTTTTACCTTATCGCGACAGCGAGTCACGGCCCGGCACGTCAGTTCCTCGATTTCGGCTGCGGACAGCACGGGCGATTCACCGGTGGTGCCGGCAACCACAATTCCGTCGCTGCCCTCTTGCATGTGAAAATCCAGCAACCTGTCCCACGCGGACCAGTCCAAAGCCCCTTCGGCGGTCATCGGGGTGACGATTGCAACCATGCTTCCGGAAAACATCGAAGGACTCCACGGGAAATATCGCTACATTAAGTGCCGGAGATACCCCTGGCAAGCGCCCATCCGGTAGAATTTGCGCCGATGAAACAACATATCGTCATTTCCGCGGTCGGCGGGGACCGCGTCGGCATGGTCCATGAGCTATCCAAGGCCATCGCCGATTGTGGGGGCAGCATCAGCGAAAGCCGCATGACCTCGCTCGGCAATGAGTTTGCCATGCTGCTTCTGGTCAACGGCAACTGGCATACCCTCGCCAAACTTGAAGGCGAATTCAAGAAGCTTGCCGATGCTACGGGCATGAACATCCAGCTGCGGCGCACCGAGGAGAGGTCGGCGCGCAATGACATGCTGCCCTATTCCATCGACGTGGTTTGCCTCGACCAGACCGGCATCGTGGCGGGACTGTCGGGATTCTTCGCGCAGCGCGGCGTCGACATTGCCGAACTGTCGACGCGTTCCTACGCCGCTGCGCACACCGGCGCTCCGATGTTCTCTGTGCAGATGATCGTGAATGTCCCGAGCCGTCTGCATATCGGGGTATTGCGCGAAGAGTTCATGGATTTCTGCGATCACTTGAACCTGGACGCCATTTTCGAGCCTGTGAAGAGTTAATCGCCCATGAGCAAGATCGAAATCGGCAAAAAGGCGCCGCCCTTCACCCTTGAAGGCACAAGCGGAACGTGGTCGCTCGATGACGGGAAAGCAACTGCGGTGGTGATTTATTTCTATCCGCGCGATAACACATCGGGGTGCACCCAGGAAGGCTTGGATTTCTCCGCGCGGAACGCGCAGTTCAAGAAGGCCAAGGCGCAAATTTTCGGAATTTCGCCCGATAGCGTGGCGTCGCATGAGAAATTCAAGAAAAAGATGTCGTTTGCGTTCGATCTGCTGAGCGATCCCGATCAAAAGGTGTGCAAACTGTACGATGTCATTCAGGAAAAGAGCATGTACGGCAGGAAATACATGGGAGTCGAGCGCAGCACGTTTCTCATCGACGCCAAGGGTGTGCTGCGGCACGAGTGGCGCAAAGTGAAGGTGAAGGACCATGCCGAGGCCGTGCTGGCGGCGGTGAAGGCACTGTGACCGGCAACGTGCGGCCCTTGGGGGCCGCGGTACTGAAGAGCCGTCAAGGCAAGGCCGAGCGCCGAATATTCGTGCTCGATACGAATGTGCTGATGCACGATCCCACGGCAATCTTTCGCTTCGAAGAGCACGACATCTATATCCCGATGACGGTGCTCGAGGAACTGGACGCCGGCAAGAAGGGCCTCTCCGAACCGGCACGCAACGTGCGCCAGGTCAGCCGTTTCCTGGACGAGTTGATGCAAGGCGCGACCAAGAAGCAAATCGATCGCGGCCTCGCTTTGCCCACCGCCGTGCCCATCAACCACGGCAAGCGGCCGCCCGGCGGCAGGCTGTTCTTCCAGACTCAGTTGCTCGAATCGGTACTGCCGGACAGCCTGCCGGGCCAAGGTGCCGACAACGCGATCTTGGCCAACACGCTGGCGCTGCAGCAAAAATTTCGCAACGCGCGCGTCACGCTGGTCTCGAAAGACATCAACTTGCGGATCAAAGCGGCGATCCTCGGCGTGCATGCGGAGGACTATTCGAGCGACAAAACCATCGAGGATGCGGATTTGTTGGTCAGCGGCGTGCAGCAACTGCCGCAGAATTTTTGGGAAAAACACGGTAAAGGCATGGAATCGTGGCAGCAACAGAGCCGCACTTATTACCGGGTGCGCGGGCCTCTGGTGCGCGAATGGAAAACCAATCAATTCGTCTACGACCCGGACGCGAACGGCGTGGAAGCCATCGTGCGAAAGCTCGAGGGCGAATCCGCGATATTGGAACTGACCACCGACTACCGTACCGAGCGCAACAATGTATGGGGCGTGACGGCGCGCAACCGCGAACAGAATCTCGCACTGAATTTGTTGATGGATCCGGAAATCGACTTCGTGACGGTCTTAGGTCCCGCCGGCACCGGCAAAACGCTGCTGACCCTGGCGGCCGGCCTTGCGCAGACGCTGGATCACAATCGTTTCGGCGAGATCATCATGACCCGCGTGACCATCCCCTTGGGTGAAGATATCGGCTTTTTGCCGGGCACCGAAGAGGAAAAAATGGAGCCCTGGATGGGCGCGCTGATGGACAATTTGGAAGTGCTGACACAGAGCCAGGCCGGGGGCACGTGGGGACGCGGCGCGACCAACGATTTGCTACGGCACCGCATCAAGATTCGCTCCTTGAATTTCATGCGGGGTCGAACATTCTTAAACCGCTTCATCATCATCGATGAGGCCCAGAATCTCACGCCCAAGCAAATGAAGGCGCTGGTCACCCGTGCCGGGCCGGGCACCAAAATGGTGTGCTTGGGCAACATCGCGCAGATCGATACCCCCTACTTGACCGAGACCACGACCGGCCTTACATATGTCGTAAACCGATTCCACGGATGGGCGTTTTCGGGGCATATCACGCTGGTTCGCGGCGAGCGTTCACGATTGGCGGACTATGCGTCCGAAGCACTTTGATTTTGCTTCTGTTTTGAGCGAACTTTGGAGCTTGAGCAAGCTCCAACGCTAGAGGCCTACATGTCAGTTCTCAAATCCATATCCGCATTCCTGACTGCCGCCGCGGTTACGGCCAGTGTTGGTGTGGGTTACGCTCAAGGCGTCAAAGGACCCAGTCAGGATCTTCCCGACCTGGGCAGCCCGGCGAATGCGGCGATCTCGATCGACGATGAGTATCACGCGGGTCTGTCCTTCGTTAACGAGATTCGCAATACCGGCCTGATCCTTACCGACCCCGAGGTCAGCCAATACGCTCAGGAGATTGGCCATAGCCTCTCGAGCCACTCTGAAGAGGGTCAGCACCAGTTCTATTACTTCGTCCTGCGCGATCCGGTGGTCAACGCCTTCGCGGTACCCGGCGGCTTCGTGGCCATTCAAAGCGGATTGATCTTGGCCACGCGCAACGAGAACGAGCTGGCGGGCGTACTGGCACATGAAACCGCCCACGTCACTCAGCGCCACATCGTGCGCCAGATCATAGACCAGGGCCATGAAGGACTCCTGGCTTCGGCCGCGATGTTGGCGGCCGTACTTTTGGGCGCGACGGCGGGCCGCGGCTCTCCCGACGCGATCGAGGGCGCCATTTTGGCGGGCCAGAGCGCGATGATTCAGCACCAGATCAATTACACCCGCAGCAGCGAGTTCGAAGCCGACCGCATCGGCATCAGCAACATGGCCGACGCCGGATACGATCCTCTGGGCATGGCCAGCTTTTTCGATTACATGGGCCACGAGGGGCCCGAGCCGAGCCGCGTCAATGCCGTGCAGTTCCTGATCGATCACCCGATTTTTTCGGATCGCGTGGCCGAAGCGCGCGACCGCGCGGACCAGATCGGTCGAATCCGCCACGAAGATTCATTGAGTTACCGGCTCGTCAAGGAACGGTTGCGGTCCGTCGCCGCCGATCCGCAAGTCGCTCGCCAGTACTACGTCAATCTGCTCAAGAATGGCGGCGGCAAGACCATTGAAGAGCGCTACGGCAAGGACGTCGCCGAGATTGCGACGCGAAATCCGAGCGCCGCGATTCCCGATCTGCAGGAACTGGTGCGCGAGTATCCCAAGGTAACGCAATTTTATGGCGCGCTCGGCCAAGCGTACCTGGTCAATAATCAGCTCAAAGAATCGGACGCGGTGCTCGAACGAGCCATGATCTTGTTTCCGCGCAACGTGCCCATCACGATCCGGCTCGCGGAAACGCTGATGCACTCCGGCGACAACAAGCGCGCGCACCTGGTGTTGCTGGATTTATTCAATAATGTTGAGCCCACGCCGGATCAGACTCGGCTGATCGCAAAAGCGGCCAATACCGCCGGCGACTTTGCGGACTCATACAGCTACATGGCAGAGTTTTACCTGATGACGGGCAACCTCACTATGGCATCCAATCAACTGCAGATGGCGTTGAGCCTGCCGGGATTGGATGCTGTGCAGAGAGCCCGCTATAGCGCTCGTCTCGAAGAGATTCGAGCCGCCATGCCCAAGAAGGACAGGAACAAGGACACGGTCGCCGGCGACAATCGCAACGGCGGCAATAATCGATACTGACCCGCTCTGACCATCCCGCTGGATCTTCCCGACATGGTATCGTTAGCCTATGTCCATCAGGGTCGGGAGAGATTCAGTATGCGGAGAATAAAGCACGCTCGCACGGTGCTCGGGATGGTATTGGCGGTGGCCCTGAGCGGCTGCGTCACGCTCCCCGCCAACCATAGCCCGCCCCCGCAAGACCCCTGGGAATCATGGAATCGCGGCGTATACAGGATCAACGACAAGGTCGATCGCGCCGTCGTCAAGCCCATTGCGCGCACCTATGTGCGAGCGGTCCCTGCACCTGCGCGCACCGGCGTCAGCAATTTTTTCGCGAATCTGCGCACCACGACCGTCATGATCAACGATGCTTTGCAGGGCAAATTTGGCGCGGCGGCCAATGATCTTGCCCGCTTCGTGGTCAATACGACCGTTGGAGTCGGCGGACTGTTGGACCCTGCATCGCAGATGGGCTTGGACAAGAACGATGAAGATTTTGGCCAAACCTTGGGTCATTGGGGCGTTCCGCCCGGGCCGTTTGTAGAAATTCCCATCTTGGGGCCGTCAGATACGCGAGATGGCTCAGGACGAGTTGTGGATATATTTACGGGACCTACACACTACATCAACAACAACTGGGTCTCGTATGGGCTTTACGGCCTCAATGCTTTGGACACACGCGCGGGCTTGCTGTCGCTGGATGAAACGTTGCGAAAGGTCTTCGACCCGTACGCCTTCATCCGCGACGCCTATCTGCAGCGCCGCGCTTACCTCGTGTCCGATGGCAAAGTCACGGAGGAAGTCTTGGAGGATCCGGGCGCTGATGATGCGGACACGGCCCCACCGCCGGCCCAACCCGCCACGCCTCCCAACAAACCGAACTAACACTGTCAGCGTTGTTCTTATCGGCCGAAAATATCCTAACTTACGGTCAGCAACTCTTCCACTTCGCTCAAGCGCGCGAGCTGATGCAATTGGACTGGAACGTTCTCGTAGCGCAGGCTGCGGCTCGAGGCTCTCGCGATGCTCAGCCACTCGATCAATAAAGCAAGGCCCGAGCTGTCGCTGTCCTTGACGCCTGACAAATCGATGACGGCAGCACGCCCATTGCCGATGGCCTCACTGCCTTCACTCAGCAGTGTGGTCACCGTGGTGAAATGCAGCACGCCGTTCACGCGCGAGCGCTCACCCTCCTGAAGCTCAAAGGCAGCCGTGTGCACAGTGCTATTGAGCAATGTGCGCCGGCTGCGGCGAAACGGCGCCGCGCTCAAGGGTTGCTCACCGCGGCGCCATTGGGTCCGACCCGCCCTTCCTTTTCCAAGCGGCTAATGACATCGTCGAGCCCCCTTTGCTGAATCTCGGAAGCAAAATCGGTTTTGAAACTCTTCACATAGGAAATGCCCTCAATCACGACGTCCCAGGCCTTCCAGCCCTCCGGCGTTTTTAGCAAACTGAAATTGACCGGAACTTTGTCGCCCGATGCCCTCTTTACCTCTGTGCGCACGGTGGCTGTTTTATCGCCGGGGTCGCCCTTGTAGGGCAAAACGATAAAGCGATCACCCGTAAAATCGACCAGCGCCGCACCATAATTTCGCAACAGCGAATGATAGAACGCATCGACAAAGCGCTTGCGTTGCTCAGGAGTCGCTGTGCGCCAGCTTGCGCCCAGGACCAGCCGGGCCGAATACTCGGTGTCGAAATTGGGCAGCAACACATTGCCCACCAGTGCATCCAGTTTCTTTGGATCGCCCTTGTACATGGCTCGATTTGCGTCCAACTCCGCAAGCATTTTCTTGGCCGAATTCTCCACCAACTGTTGGGGGGTCAGGGTGTTGGCGTTGGGGGCAGGAGCCGGTGCATCGGCTGCGTGCGCGCCGATTACCAGCATGGATACGAGCATCGCCGTGATAATTCTGATCATTTCGTTTTCTCCGTCGGTTTCGGATCCGCAGCCTCGGGGGATGTCGAGTCCGCTTTTGATTTGGTGAAGTTCGCCAGGACCTGACCTATTAGATTCTCAAGAACGAAAGCCGATTGCGTAAAGTCGATTTGACCCTTGTCTTTCAGATACGTATCCGCGCCGCCGGCGGTGAGTCCGATAAATTTGCCGCCCAGCAGACCCTGGGTATAGATGCTCGCATCGCTGTCGGTGGGAATTTTGTTATAGCGTTCGTTCACGCGCAAGAGCACCACGGCTTTGTAATCGTTGGAATCAAAGTCGATTTTGGCGACACGCCCGATTTCAACGCCGGACATCGACACCGGAGCTCCCACTTTCAGATCGCCGATGTTGTCGAACTTGGCGGTCAACTCATAGCGTGCAGGACCAAAAATGGCCAGGCCGCGACTGGTCGTCTGGGTGGTCAGAAAAAACAGCGCCGCAAAGCCCAGCAGTACAAATGAGCCGGTGCCGAGATTCAACGTGCGTGACTTGCGCATAGCAACACTCCTACAAAAACGCTGCGGTAATCAAGTAATCCAAAAATAAAATCACCACGGCCGACGTGACGACGGTGCTCGTCGTGGCTCTTCCGACGCCCTCCGCAGTGGGTGTCGCGTAATATCCTTGGTAGACGGCAATGAGGCTGCAGGCGACGCCGAATGCCAGGCTCTTGGCAATGCCCTCAGTGACATCCGTCAAGCCGACCGCGGAGCGCATCTGCGACCAGAAGCTGCCGGAGTCGACTCCCATGATCTGTACGCCCACGAGCTGCGCGCCATAGATGCCGATCACACTGAATATGGCGGCGAGCAGCGGCATCGCGATCACGCCGCCCAGGAATCGCGGCACCACTACGCGCCGGATGGGATCAACGGCCATCATTTCCATGGCCGATAACTGATCCGTGGCACGCATCAACCCCAACTCCGACGCCAGCGCCGTGCCGGCCCGGCCGGCAAACAACAACGCAGTCACCACGGGGCCCAACTCTTTGACCAGCCCGATGGTCGCCGCGGTACCCAGCGCTTCTTCAGAGCCGAAGCGTTGCAGCAGCTGAAACCCTTGCAGTCCCAGCACCATGCCGACGAACAAACCCGAAAGCATGATGATGACCAGCGACAAGGCACCTGAGTTGAAGATCTGCTGGGAGATCAAACTGAATCGCAACAAAACGGGCGGCGTATTGACGATGAGGCGAAACAGAAAGTGAATGACCGACCCTAAGTCTTCCAGGGCATCGGTAAAACTTTCCCACAGCTCGGCGAACATGCTCTTAATGATCCTCGCTACGAGACATCAATTCGCTGAAATAATCGGCGGCAGGAAAATGAAACGGCACCGGACCGTCCGGCAGACCGCCGATGAATTGTTTGACGATCTCGGTCGGATTGGTTTTCAGCTCTTGCGGCGTACCGCCCGCGACCACTTTGCCGCCCGACAGCAGGAACACTTGATCCGCGACGGTGGAAATCTCCTGCACGTCGTGGGAGACGACAATGCTGGTAATGCCGAGAGTATCGTTCAGCCGGCGAATCAGCCGCAAAATGACTCCCAATGAAATGGGGTCCAAGCCGACAAAAGGTTCATCGTAAATCAACAATTCCGGGTCCATGACGATGGCCCGCGCCAGAGCAACCCGGCGGCTCATTCCGCCGGACAGTTCTGCCGGCATCAATTCCGCGGCGCCCCGCAGTCCCACAGCCTGCAATTTTGTGAGCACCAATTGGCGAATCAGCCGCTCGGTCAGGTCAGTGTGCTCGCGCAAAGGAAAGGCGACGTTTTCGAACACGCTGAAGTCAGTCAGCAGCGCGCCATTCTGGAATAGCATGCCCATCCGGCGACGCAGCACATACAGCTCCGTACGCGACAGCACTCGCATGTCTTGGCCCGCGACTTGGATGTCGCCGCTATCGGCCGATACTTGGCCGGTGATCAGACGCAACAAGGTCGTCTTTCCGGTGCCGCTCGGCCCCATCACCGCGGTGACTTTACCGCGCTGTATCTGAATATCCAGACCCGCGAACACCGGACGCCCGTTGACCGCGTAATCCAGGTTCCGAATATCAACTATGGGGGCGCGCTGATTCAATGGTTTCGCTGCACGCCTAAGGTCCTAACGACTTAGGCGTAGCGCGGGGTTTAAGCCGCGGTGGATTCCATGGCGGGTTTGTAGTCCCCGACTGCCGCCAAGCCATTGAGCTTGGCGCGCTTCGCCAGGGCCGTCTGTCCACCTGTAAATCCGCTCGCCTTGCCCTCCCAAGCGCTCAGCGCGTCTTCCTGCAGCGCGCGTCCGTAGCTAAACGTCAGGCCCCAGGGTAGAGGCCCTAACCTATGCATGAGGCTCAGGTGCAATGTGGCATCCGTGGGACTCTGGCCGCCGGACAAGAAAGCGATACCCGGTACTGCCGCCGGAACCTGGCGCTTCAGCGTGCGAACGGTCGCTTCCGCAATGCGCTCGGGACTCGCCTGGTCAGGGCATTTCTTGCCCGGAATCACCATGTTCGGCTTGAGGATCATGCCTTCGAGAATCACGCGCGCGGCAAACAGATGGGCGAACACGCTATCCAGCACCAGGTTGGTCACTTCTTCGCAGCGCTCCAATGGGTGTGCGCCATCCATGAGCACTTCGGGTTCGACAATGGGTACGATTCCCGCTTCCTGGGCCAACGTCGCATAGCGCGCCAACGCTTCAGCATTGGCGTCAATGGCATACCTCGTGGGGATTCCTGAATCGATGTTGATCACGGCGCGCCACTTGGCAAATCTCGCGCCCAGCTTGTGGTATTCGGCAAAGCGCTCGCGCAATCCGTCGAGGCCCTCGGTGATGGTCTCACCGGGAAACCCCGGTAGCGCCTTTGCCCCCAAATCGACCTTGATGCCGGGGATCATTCCCGCCTTCGCCAGGTACGCCGGGAACGGGACGCCCTCCTTGGTCTTCTGGCGGATGGTTTCGTCATACAGAATCACGCCGCTGATATACGACTGAGCGCCCGGCGCGGTGAACAACATTTCGCGGTACGCACGCCGACTCTCTTCGGTGGATTCCAGTTTGATGGTGTCAAAGCGCTTCTTGATCGTGCTGCTGCTCTCGTCTGCCGCAAGAATGCCTCTGTTCTTGGCAACCAGTGCACGGGCGGTGGCGTTGAGCTCTCCGATGTTCATGACTTACGTATCTCACTGATAATGACGGTTAACTTGAGGCAAGGATAACAAAGCCAGGCTCGATCTGCCCTCCGGGTGGACCTTACAGTTAAATAGGACTAAAATAGTCCCACATGAAACTCCAGATTCGGGGACCAATTTTATGCTGCGAATGGGAAAAATGACGGATTACGCAACGGTCGTACTCGCCAGTCTAGCGCAAGATCCCGCGACGCATCGTGCCGCGGCGGAATTGGCCGAGCGCACGCGCTTGGGAAGACCGACGGTGAGTAAGGTGCTCAAAGGTTTGCAGCGCGCCGGCATGGTAATTTCTTCACGCGGTGCACAGGGCGGTTATCGCCTCGCGCGACGTCCGGAAGAAATCACCGCAGCGCAAATCCTCGATGTGTTCGAAGGGCCGATCGCCATTACTGAATGCAGCGGGGCTGCCAGCCAATGCGGGATCGAACGCCTGTGTCGCGTAGGTACCGCCTGGCAGCGCGTGAATGCGGCCATTCGACGTGCGCTGGAAGACGTCACCTTGCATCAATTGGCGGGCTTGGATTCCACGGGCGTGCGGGTAGCCGATCTCGCGTCGGAAATTCGCGTGAATCCGAAAAATTCGACCCCATTTAGTTCTCAACCTTAAGCACCCGGAATACCGTGTCCACCAAATCTCAAGACGTCGAAGCCCTGGTCGGTCAGAAGTATCGCCACGGGTTCATCACCGATATCGAATCGGACAGCTTGCCGCCCGGGCTCGATGAGGATGTGGTTGCCGCCATCTCCAAAAAGAAGCACGAGCCGAAGTTCCTGCTGGATTGGCGCTTAAAGGCGTTCCGGCATTGGCAGACGATGAAAGAGCCGACCTGGGCGCACGTGCACTACAAGCCCATCGATTACCAGGACATCTCCTACTATTCCGCGCCCCGGGCGCCGGCCAATGCGCCGAAGAGTTTGGAAGAGGTGGACCCGAAGCTGCTCGCCACATACGCGAAATTGGGCATTCCGCTGCACGAGCGCGCGCGCCTGGCGGGCGTCGCCGTGGATGCGGTCTTCTACAGTGTTTCTGTGGCGACGACCTTCAAGGAAAAACTCGGCAAGGCGGGCGTGATTTTCTGTTCGTTTTCCGATGCAGTTCGCGATCATCCGCAGCTCATCGAACGCTATCTCGGCACCGTCGTGCCCACGACCGATAATTTTTTTGCGGCGCTCAATTCCGCGGTGTTTTCGGACGGATCTTTCGTTTATGTACCGCCGGGTGTGCGCTGCCCGATGGAACTGTCGACTTATTTTCGCATCAACGCGGCGAAGACCGGACAGTTCGAACGCACGCTGATCATTGCCGCCGAGGGGGCGTCAGTGAGCTATTTGGAAGGCTGCACGGCACCCATGCGCGATGAGAATCAGCTGCACGCCGCGGTCGTTGAACTGGTCGCGCTCGATGATGCACAGATCAAGTACTCGACCGTGCAGAACTGGTATCCGGGCGATGAAAACGGTCTCGGCGGCATTTACAACTTCGTCACCAAGCGCGGTGAGTGCCGCGGCCGCAATTCCAAGATCTCCTGGACTCAAGTCGAAACCGGTTCTGCGATTACCTGGAAATATCCGAGCTGCGTGCTGAAGGGCGAGAACTCGATCGGCGAATTCTATTCCGTCGCCGTTGCGAACAATTATCAGCAGGCTGATACCGGCACCAAGATGATCCACATCGGCCGCAATACCAAGAGCACCATTGTGTCCAAGGGCATCTCCGCCGGGCATGCCGAAAATACCTATCGCGGATTGGTGAAAATTCTGCCGAGCGCTGCGGGAGCCCGCAATTTCACGCAGTGCGATTCCTTGCTGATGGGACCTAAGTGCGCGGCGCACACCTTTCCTTATATGGAGGTGAAGAATCCGACGGCGACGGTCGAACACGAGGCCAGCACCTCGAAGATCGGCGATGACCAGTTGTTTTATTGCCTGCAGCGGGGAATTTCCGCCGAGGATGCGGTCAATATGATTGTTAGCGGCTTCTGCAAAGTGGTGTTCAAGGAACTGCCGATGGAATTCGCGGTCGAGGCACAGAACCTGCTCAGCGTGAGCTTGGAAGGCGCCGTCGGTTAGCGGCCAACAGAGAGAAAATATCTTGCTTGTCATCTCCGATTTATCCGCCCGCGTCGCGGGCAAAGAAATCCTCAACGGCGTGAACCTCAAGGTCGATGCCGGCGAGATTCACGCCATCATGGGGCCGAACGGTTCCGGCAAGAGCACGCTGGCGCAGGTGTTGGCCGGCCGCGAGGACTACGAAGTCACCAAAGGGTCCGTGACCTTCGAGGGACGCGATTTGTTGGCGATGCGCGCCGAGGAGCGCGCGCGCGCCGGACTGTTTCTCGGATTCCAATATCCGGTGGAAATTCCCGGCGTCAACAATGTGTACTTGCTGAAGGCCGCGTTGAACGCCAAGCGCAAGGCCGCCGGCGAGCCTGAAGTCGATGCGTATGAGTTTCTGGCGCTGATCAGGCAGAAAATGAAGTTCATGCAAATGAGCGAATCGTTTCTCACCCGCGGCGTGAACGAAGGATTTTCCGGCGGCGAGAAGAAGCGCAATGAAGTCCTGCAGATGCTGGTGCTCGAGCCCAAACTCGCGATTCTGGATGAGACGGATTCCGGGCTCGACATCGATGCACTCAAAGTGGTTTCCACGGGTGTGAACAGCCTGCGCGATCCGAAGCGTGCGGTCGTGCTGGTCACGCACTACCAGCGGTTGCTGGACTACGTCATTCCGGATCAGGTGCATGTCCTGTCCGGCGGCCGGATCGTGAAGAGCGGCGACAAATCGCTCGCGCAAGAACTCGAGCGCCGCGGCTATGACTGGGTGATGGGAGCCCAAGTCGCATGAGCGCCGCCCTGCGCTCCTTCGAGGCGCAATGGCGTGCGCGCACCCCTGATGCGCTGCAGCCTATCCGCGAACAGGCGATTCAGCGCTTTCTGAAGCTCGGGCTGCCTACCTTGAGCGACGAAACGTGGCGCTATACCGATCTTCGCAGCCTCGCCGCTCAGAGCTTTCAGAAGGCCCCCTGTGAGACTCGAGGCGACATCGACCCCGCCGCATCGCTGTCGTTGGTGGATGCCAATCAGCATGCCGCAACGTTAAGTTTGATCAACGGCTGCCTGCCGCCAAACGCCGATAGAGCGTCAATAAATGGTATTGAAATCAGCAGTATAAAGACATTATCTCAATCAGATCCGAAGGGACTGGCACGTTTTTTCCCGGCTACTTCGGATGCAGATCAGCGGCGCTGGGTGTTGCTAAATACCGCGCTGTTCGTCGATGGCCTGTACCTGAAGATCACCCGGCAAGTCACAGAGCCCTTGGTCATTCTTCATGTGTCGACGGGCGAGCGAGCGCATGAGGCGGCGCATCCGCGCATCATCATCGACGCAGCACCGGGCTCGAGCGCGACCATCATCGAACATCACGTGTCGCACGGGGGCATCGCGCCCCTCAACAATTCCAACACGCATATTTCGCTTAGCATGGATGCGCAGCTCGAGCACTACCGCGTCTATGCGACGGGCGCCGGCGCGAGCCACCTGGACTCTCTCGACATCCATCAAGCTCATGGCAGCCAATGCAAGCAATTCACGATTGCGTTAGGCGGCGGCCTGGTGCGCTCGTCGCTGGAAGCACATTTGAATGAGCCAGGCGCATCGTTGGACAGCTACTCCTTGCTGGTGGGACACGAAGATCGGCATGTCGATTGCATCAACATCGTCACGCATGCGGCACCCAACACGCGCAGCCGCCAAACGGCGCGCGCCATCGCCAGCGATGTCAGCCGCGTCATCTTCAATAGCAAGGTCATTGTCAATGCGGGCGCGGTCGGATCCGATTCGCGGCAGTCGTGCCGCGGTTTGCTGCTCTCGCCCAGTGCGGAAATCGACACGCGGCCGCAGCTCGAAATTCATGCCGACGAAGTCAAGTGCGCGCATGGCGCCACCACCGGCAGGCTCGATCCCGACATGCTGTTCTACCTGCTCTCGCGCGGCCTCGACCGCGAAACGGCGCAAAGCCTGCTGGTGTACGCCTTCCTCGCCGATGTCCTCACGGGCATGTCGGTGAGCTCGGCGCGTGCCGCGATCGAGAATGCCCTGATCAGCCAACTACCCGATTCGCAAATCCTGCGGAAATTCCGATGAACAATATTGCCTTAGCCCGAACGGACCTTGCTTTCGACGTGGAAGCGGCGCGCCGCCAATTCCCCATCTTGGCGCGCATGGTGCACGGCAAACCATTGGCCTATCTGGACAATGGCGCCTCGGCACAGCGCCCGCAATGCGTGATCGACGCGGTGGATGACTACGAACGCCACCACCACGCCAATATTCATCGCGGTGTGCACACCTTGAGCCAGGAGGCCACGGCGCTGTACGAGAGCGCGCGCGACCGGCTGGTCCGCTTCATCCATGCGCGCTCGCGCAGCGAGATTATTTTTGTTCGCGGCACCACCGAGGCGATCAACCTGGTCGCGCAAAGTTACGCGCGGCCCATGCTGCAACCCGGCGATGAGGTGCTGATTACGCATTTGGAGCACCACGCCAACATCGTGCCCTGGCAAATGGTCTGCGAGCAGACGGGAGCTAAGCTGATCGTCGCGCCCATGGACGCTTGCGGCGAGGTGCATCTGGATGCGGTGGTTGCTCTCATGAATCCTCGCACCAAAATTCTCGCCTGTGCGCATGTATCGAATGCCTTAGGGACCGTCCTGCCCGTGCGGCGCATGATCGCCGCCGCCAAAGCCCGCGGCATCATCACATTAATCGACGGCGCGCAGGCGATCTCGCACATGCCGGTCGATGTGCAGGACCTGGGCTGCGACTTTTATGCCTTTTCCGGTCACAAGATGTACGGACCCACCGGCGTGGGCGTGCTCTATGGACGCGAACAGCTTCTCGATCGCATGCCACCCTGGCAGGGCGGCGGCGAAATGATTTTGGCCGTGACTTTCGCCAAGACGACGTACAACGCCTTACCCAACAAATTCGAAGCCGGCACGCCCAATATTTCCGGCGCCATCGGCCTAGGGAAGGCCGTCGATTTTCTATCGGGGTTGGATCTAGAAGCGGCCCATGCTCACGAAAGCGCCCTGCTGCACCACGCCACCGAGGTCTTAAGCAAAATTCCGGGATTGCGCATCGTCGGAACCGCCGCGGACAAGGCCAGCCTGGTTTCTTTCGTGGTCGCCGGCGTGCATCCGCACGACTTAGGGACGATCCTGGACGAAGACGGCATCGCGGTTCGCACCGGCCACCACTGCGCGATGCCGGTCATGGATTTCTTCAAGCTCCCGGCCACCGCCCGCGCCTCGTTTGCGTTCTACAACCGCTTCGACGAAATCGATAGGCTGGGCGCCGGTATCGAGCGCGCGCGCAAGATGTTTGTCTAAGGGCTGCCATGGAACTTAACGACCTTTACCGCGACGTGATCCTCGACCACAACCGCCAGCCGCGAAACTTCGGCGCCCTCGAACCCGCCGACGCCAGCGTGGAAGGATTCAATCCCATGTGCGGCGATCATCTCACGCTGCGCTTGAGACTGAACCAAGACACCATCAGCGATATCCGCTTCGAAGGCCAGGGGTGCGCGATATCGACGGCCTCCGCGTCGCTGATGACGGAAGCCGTGAAGGGCAAGTCCCGCGGTGAGGCGCTCAAACTGTTCGATCGTGTGCATCAGATGCTCACCGACGATGCGGCGCCGCCCGCCGATGAACTCGGCAAACTGGCGGCGCTGTCAGGGGTGCGCGAATACCCGGCTCGAGTGAAGTGCGCGAGTCTGTGCTGGCACACATTGGCCTCGGCGCTGAAGGCCGCGGACTTCAAGTCCCTGCCAGCCGTGTCCACCGAGTGAGTGACATGCGCGCCTACGAAAATGAACCCATCGTCGTGCAACGCGAGGTCAAGGCCGTTGCGATTCCCGCCGGCGCCGAGGTCAAGCTGAAGCTAGGTCAGGTCGGCTACATCACCCAGGCCTTGGGCGGAAGCTTCACCGTTTACATCGACGGCAATTTATTTCGCATCGCCGGCCAGGATGCCGATGCCATCGGCAAGACATCGGCAAAGGCGCCCGAGGTTCCGCCCGGCGCATCCGAAGAGGACATCAAGAACATCATTTGGCAGCAGCTCAAGACTTGTTATGACCCCGAAATACCGGTCAATATCGTCGACTTGGGGTTGGTATACGAGTGCGATGTGAGCAAGAACGAAGACTCCACACGCAACGTCGCTATCAAGATGACCTTAACGGCACCCGGCTGCGGCATGGGCGAAGTGTTGGTGCAGGACGTGCGCGACAAGGTGCAAATCGTCCCCACCGTGGCGCAAGCCAACGTCGAACTGGTTTTTGATCCACCATGGAATCAGACCATGATGTCGGACGAGGCCCGCCTGCAGACCGGCATGATGTGATGTTGTGTGGTGTGGCGTGACGTGACAAGAGGGCGTTCTGTTGACGTGGATTGATGCGGGACTCAGCAACAATTTGGCGGAAGGTCAAGCCCGCTCCATTGCGGTCGGCCGGCGCATGATTGCCGTCATTCGCAGCGGCGACGCCTATTTTGCGATTGAGGATATTTGCACCCACGACGGGGCGCAATTGACCGGCGGCGAAATCGAGGGCACTGAAATCATCTGCCCGCGTCACGGGGCGCGATTCTGCTTGCGCACGGGCGAGGCGCTGACGCCGCCTGCCTATGAACCGGTGCGCGTTTTTGAAACTAAAATTGAGAACGGCCATTTGTGGGTACGCTCAGACTGACTCTGCTTCGTCACGGTAAGGCCGAACCCGCCGACGCCTATCCGGAGGACTATGAGCGCCCGCTTGCGCACCGCGGGTGCATCGAGGCGCAGGATATGGCGGCGCGTCTGGTGAAGCGAAATCTCGTACCCGACCTCATTTTGGTGAGCCCCGCCGAACGCGCTTGGGCAACGGCCGAAATTATCGCAGCGACTTGCGAACTCGATGCCAAGCAAGTGCAGTGCGCGCGCGAACTGTACTTGGCATCGCCCGAGAGAACCTGGCAGTTGCTGGCGCACCGCACCGCTTCGTTAAGCCACATCATGATCTGCGGGCACAATCCGGGATTGAGCGCAGTCGCGAGCCGCTTCGGACCTAAGCCGCAGCGGCGCGAATTACCCACCGCCGGTATCGCCACCGCCGTTTGGTACCACGCCGAGTGGGCGACCCTGCAACCGGAGACGGCCGATGCTTGCGAAGAGGACGATCCTGAGGATATGGATGAACTCTGGGAGTAGGCGCCTACCAATTCTCCAGCGCCTTACCCTTACCCTCGCGAATCGCCTGCTCGATGATGGGCTTTAACTGACGTCTGACGTCTTCGACGATTTTTCGCTGCTGTTCGCCCAAGAGCGCCTGCTGTTCGCCCAGTTTACCTTGCTGCGCACCGAGTTCGCCCTGCTGCGCGCCAAGTTCACCTTGTTGCACACCAAAGCTGCCTTGCTGCGTCGACATTTCGGCCTGCAATCTGCCCGCAGCAGCCTGAATCTCGCCCATATGGGATTGGATTTCCGCCAATGCATTGCGATCGATCTGCGCCGTGAGTTCTGCAAGGTTCATTTGTTTGATCATTTTCTGCAGCTCTGCCACTTCACGCTTGAATTCGGGTGTATCGATTTTCGCCACCCGCTGCTGGGCGGCCAAAGCTCGTTGCTGCGCGCCGAGCAAGCCCTGCTTCGTACCCAACTCCCTTTGCTTTAGCCCCAGCTCTTGCTGCTTTTCTCGCAGCTCTATCATGGGTGCCAGCAGCACCTGCGCTTGCGCCATGATGGCGGGATCTTGAATGAGGTAGGGCTTCCCATCATGTTGAAAGTAGATGTAGTCGCCGCTTTGGTGCGGCAACATGTTCCCGGTGTCGAACATCATCCGCGAGTGATCCGTAACGATGGCCATGATCCCCTCTTCCGAGGCATTGGCTGCGACTGATGTAGAGACGTTTGCGGCAACAGTTTGAGAGACGTTTGCGGCGACAGACTGGGACACGCTGGGCGAGGCATGCACCCTTGTCATCGAGGTGGACGCGACCATGGCCAGCATCACGACGCCCGCCGCGACGTACGGCAGGCGGTGCCTAACGGCAAAAGAGCGCTCAAAGCCCTTGTCACTCAGCAGCCTCTCGATTCGCGGCGTCAGGTTGCTGGAGCTCGCCATGGCCACGCCCGTGAGCGGCCAACGGGCACGAGTGGCGAACGCGAGCAAGGTTTCGGCGTAAGACGCACGGCTCTCGGCGTGTTCGACCGCCGCGCAATCGCTCAGCGCCTCACCGAGCTCCGACAGCTGTCGCTGCAGCCACCAGCTAAAGGGGTTGAACCAAAAAAGCGCGCAGTGCAAGCCCGCCAACGCTTGCACGTAGAAATCTGCCTGCCGTACGTGTGCCCGCTCATGCGACAGCACGATGCGCAAGGTGGCCTCATCCCAGGCGACGTAGCCGCTGGGCAGCAGCACGCTCGACCCAATGGTCACGGGCGTGGCAATCCGCGAACTGCTGCGCACATCCAATTCAGGATCGAAGGGAAATACGACGCGCTCCGCTTGATTGCGCAGACGCAGCGCGAAGCCGACGCCCGCGCAAAGACGCAGCGACAACACGGCCGCAACCGTGCAGTAGCCGATGACGGCGAGGGTTAGCACGATGTTCGAAGTCTGCGCGCCCTCAGCGCCCCGGGCGCCCGCAGCGCTCGCGTTGCGCCCGTCATTGATTCGCGGCGCGTTTCGCGGCGCGTCTTGCGCAGCCGCGCCACGGTGTGGCGCAGATGCGGCCATGTCGATGTAGGGCCCATTCAGGTACAGCATCGGTTGCGGCTTCGCGGCAGCGATTTCGGGCAGCAGGCGCGGTCCAATCTGCGCGCCGACCAGCACGGGCATCGCCAACGCGCCGATGAGCGCGAGCAGCCATGCGGTGCGGCGGGCGCGAACTTGATCAATTCGCAAGAGGCGTAGTGCCACCAGGATCATCGCGCCCATCACCAAGGAGCGCACAGCGGCTTCAAGCAACAGATGAGTGCTCATGATTTCTTCCCCTTTTTCGACGCTGCGATACGTTCAGCGAGGCGCTGCAGTTCCTTACGGTCCAACACCGCGGAATCCACCATACCTGCCAACAACGTTTCCACCGAGCCTTCGCAGAACCAATCCACGATGCGCTGCACGGCCCGCCCTGCTACCGCCTGCCGCGATGCTGCCGGCCGGTAGAGGAAAGTACGGCTTTCGATGGAGTGGGCTAGATACCCCTTCTCTTCGAGCCGGCGCAGCACGGTGCGAATGGTGGACTCCTTGAGGGGCCGCCCTTGCAGCACCAGTTGCTCTCTGACTTGGTCGGCGTTCTGCACGCCATGCTCCCAAATGAGTTCGAGCACGGCCCGCTCCAACTCGCCCAGCTCGGCAGGATCGTGACTTTGCGTAGTGTTACTGTTCATAGTGTTACCGACTGTAACACATAGAAAGCGCAAAGCAAGTTTTTTTGGCAAAGCTTCCGTCCGCTCAAGTCTGGTCCCGGTGCAGCCGCATGAGGCGCCGCCGTTCCCGTTTGTCCGGCCGGGTGTCGGGCCGCGGCCGCGAGATGTTTGCGAGGCGCTGCTGCTCTTTTAGCTTCGCACGGCGCTCGGCACTCGCCGCGGTCTCCAGATAGTGGGTGAGTGCCTCTGCCGCGGGTCCGCGCCGTGCAGGGAGTCCGAGAACTTCAAATTCCGCCACCATCCCTTGCAGCGACAAACTCAAATGATCACCGATTCGAACGCGATGCGCCGGCTTGACGCGTTCCGCATTCAAATGGACCTTACCGCCATTGATGGCCGCCGTCGCGAGACTTCGAGTCTTGAAGAACCTGGCATGCCACAGCCATTTGTCCAAACGATGATTATCACTATTTTGCTCGGTTGTCATAGGCGGTTTGATCTTAAGGATACACAGGAGGGAAGCGTGCGAAAAAGCTATAATACCGCCATGCACGGCACGGAATTTCTTGAGCGGCTGCGGCACGACACCGAGGCGCTCGATGCCGCGGGTCTGCTGAAGCGCGAACGCGTCATCGGCTCGGCCCAAGGCCCTGTGATCCGGCTTAGCAGTGGGCAAGAGATGATCAATCTCTGCGCCAACAACTACTTGGGACTTGCCAACCACCCCGCTGTGCTCAAGGCCGCACACGAGGGACTGACCCGCTATGGCTATGGTGTCGCCTCGGTGCGCTTTATTTGCGGCACGCAAAGCGTGCACCGCGAGCTCGAGGAGCGATTGAGCGCGTACCTATCGATGGACGATACGATTTTGTATTCCTCCTGCTTCGATGCGAACGGCGGCCTGTTCGAGACGCTGCTCGATGAGAAGGATGCCGTCATCAGCGATGCGCTGAATCATGCCAGCATTATCGACGGCATTCGCCTCTGCAAGGCGCGCCGCTTGCGCTATGCCAACAACGACATGAATGAGCTCGAGCAGGCGCTCAAGGATTCGCAGGATTCACGCGTGCGGCTCATCGCGACCGACGGCGTATTCTCCATGGATGGATCCATCGCGCGGCTCCATGAGATTTGCGACCTGGCCGATCGATACGGGGCGCTGGTCATGGTCGATGATTCGCATGCGACCGGATTCATCGGCGCCGGCGGCCGTGGGTCGCATGAATTCCGCGGCGTCGTGGGCCGGATCGATATTCTCACCAGCACCTTGGGCAAAGCGTTGGGCGGAGCCAGCGGCGGATTTGTAGCAGCCCGCAAGGACATCGTCGCCTGGCTGCGGCAGCGCTCCCGGCCCTATTTGTTCTCCAACAGCATCGCGCCCACGGTCGCCGCCGCCACCATCCAGGTTCTCGATCTTCTGGAGAATTCACCGGAACTGCGCGATCGCGTGCATGCGAACGCCCGGTACTTTCGAGAGCGCATGCACGCCTTGGGCTTCAACTTGGTTCCGGGGGAGCATCCCATCATTCCGGTGATGCTTGGAGATGCGCCCTTGGCCGTGCGGCTCGCCGAGCGGATGCAGAATGAAGGTATTTACGTCGTGGCGTTCTCTTTTCCGGTCGTGCCCCATGGAAAAGCGCGAATTCGTACCCAAATGAATGCTGCGCACACTACCCAGCAACTCGATCAAGTCATTTCCGCGTTTGGTCGCTCGGCGCGCGACCTAGGCGTGATTCAGTAGAGGCAAGTCAGTCATGAAAGCACTCGTGAAAGCCCGCGCCGAACCCGGTATCTGGATGCAGGACGTTCCGGAACCTTCGGTCGGTCACAATGATGTTCTGATCAAGGTGCATCGCTCCGCCATCTGCGGCACCGACATGCATATTTACAATTGGGATGCGTGGGCGCAAAAGACCGTACCGGTCCCCATGGCGGTGGGCCATGAGTATTCCGGCGAGATCGTCGAGCTGGGCAGCGAGGTGCGCGGCTTTCACACCGGCGATCGGGTATCCGGCGAGGGCCATATCACCTGCGGTCATTGCCGCAATTGCCGCGCCGGCCGTCGCCATCTGTGCCGCAATACCTCCGGCGTCGGCGTCAATCGCCCGGGCGCGTTCGCCGAGTACTTGACGATACCCGCGTCCAATGTGTTCAAGCTGCCCGCCGCCATCGACGATGAGATCGCCTCGATTTTAGATCCGCTCGGCAACGCCACGCACACGGCGCTGGCGTTCAATGTGGTCGGCGAGGATGTGCTCATCACGGGAGCAGGCCCGATCGGGGTCATGGCCGTGGCCATCGCGCGCCACTGCGGCGCTCGGCACGTCGTCATTACCGACGTCAATGACTATCGATTGGATCTGGCCAAGAAAATGGGCGCCTCGCGCGCGCTCAACATATCGCGCGAATCGCTGGACGATGCGATGCGGGATCTGGGTATGGAAGAGGGCTTCGACGTCGGCTTTGAAATGTCGGGCAATCCGGCGGCGCTGCGTGAATTGCTGCGAACCATGAACAATGGCGGCAGCGTTTCCATGCTCGGCATCCCGCCCGGTGAGACGGCCATCGACTGGAATCAAGTCATTTTCAAGGGACTGACCATCAAAGGCATCTATGGCCGAGAGATGTTTGAAACCTGGTACAAAATGTCGAGCATGCTGCAAAGCGGCTTGGACATTCGGCCGGTGATTACCCATCGACTTGGGATCAACGACTACCTGGAAGGCTTTCAGATCATGAATTCCGGCAAGTCCGGAAAGGTGACGCTCGACTGGTCGAGTCTCTAGATCGATTTTGACGCGGAGCCCTAACGTTAGCGCGGCTCGCGGCACCAGCAATACGAGTACAGCCCGCGGGGGTCTTTCAGCTGGGTGATTGCGCGCGCCTGCTGCAGCAGCGGGTCGAGGATACGCTCGACGTCGGTGCGTTGTGGAATGAGCCCTGCCGATTGACCCAATCGCACGGTTTGCGATCGTATCTGCATCAATAACTCTTCGCGCAGGCTCAAATCCGGCTCGATGTAGTCGACGTCATAGTCCTTACCCAGTTCCGCCAATTTCGCCGCAGCGTCGGTTGCGTCTTTGAGTCCGCCGAGATGATCGACCAAACCGATGCGCTGCGCGTCGAGACCCGCCCACACCCTGCCCTGCGCAATCTTATCCACGTCTTCCACGGATTTCTTTCTGCCGTCCGCCACACGCCGCACGAATTGCTCGTAAGCGTGATCCACCGACGCCTGCAGCAGCTGCTTGGTGACGGGCCCGAGCGCCCGATCGATGCGTAAATCGCCCGCCAGCGGCGTGGTGCCGATGCCATCGACCTTGACGCCGAGCTTCTCCAGCGTGCGCTGAAAGGTCGGAATGTAGGAGAACACGCCGATCGATCCGGTAATCGTCGTTGGACTGGCAAATATCTGATTGGCGGCCGCTGCGATGTAGTAGCCGCCGGAGGCCGCGTAAGTGCTCATGGAAACGACGACCGGCTTACCCGCTTTGCGCAGGGCCTGGACTTCGCGCAGGATTTTTTCCGACGCGAATTCGCTGCCCCCCGGACTGTCGACACGCAGCACCACCGCTTTCACGGCGTTGTCGTAGCGCGCCTGTCGCAGCAGGTTCGATGTGCTCTCGCCGCCGATCGCCCCCGGCATTTGATGTCCGTCGAAAATTTCCCCGGATGCCACGACGATGCCGATCTTGGCATCGGATTTCCCCTTCAGTACATGCTTGGAGTGCACCGCCGATAAGTACTGGTTCATCCCGATGGAATTGAACGAATGATTGTCGTCGTCCTCGCCCACCAACCCCTTCAAATCATCGGCAACCTGCCGTCGGCTCTTCAGCGCCGTCACCAGGCCGCGCTGCAGCGCCATCTTGGCCATGTCGCCTTTGACCGCCTGCAATGAGGCCGGTTGTTCCGCGATGAAATCCTTCAGTGCGCCGGCGGGCAGAGATCGGGCGCGCGTGACATCTTGTGTGTACGCATTCCACAGCGACTCGAGCCACACCGACGTCTCTTCGCGTTCGCTCGGCGCCATGTCATTGCGGGAAAATTGGTCCGTATAGCTTTTGAACGTGCCGGCACGAAATACGTTCAAATCGACGCTGAGCTTTTCGATCGCGTCCTTGTAATACATGCGGTAGTAGCTGAAGCCGTTGACGGACACTTCGCCCATGGGGTCTAAATAGACTTCGCCCGCCTGCGCTGCCAGGTAGTACTGCGATTGGCTGAAGGAATCGCCCGCTGCAATCACGCGCTTGCCGGAAGCTCGGAAGTCGCGCAGCGCGGCGCCGATCTCCTGCAATTTCGATAAGCCTGTCGGACCCATCTCATCGAGGTCGAGAACGATGAGCTTGATTCTCGAGTCTGACTTGGCAGCCGCGATGGCGTCGGTCACGTCACGAAGCAAAGTCTCCGGAGCCGGGCCACCGGACGCCTCGCCCAATGCACGGCGCACCGGATCACCCGCCAGTTGCTCGACCAAGTCGCCTTGCGGGGCGATGATGAGCGCGGCGGAGCGCGGCACGATCGGGATAGAGGTGTGCAGCGCCGCGAGAACGAAGCCGAAAATCAGCAGCAACAGCGCCAGGTGCAGCACCTTGCGGATCCCTTCCAGGAATCGCCAGACCAGCCCGAAGAATCCCCTAAGAGCGGACCCGACGCTCATTCAATGCTCAGATCTTCTCGTCGATGCGCGCAGCTTTGCCGGACAGGTCACGCAGGTAGTACAGCTTGGCGCGGCGCACGCTGCCGCGGCGCTTCACGCTGACTTCACTGATTGAAGGGCTGAATGTTTGAAAGACGCGTTCGACGCCTTCGCCGTGGGAAATCTTGCGCACGGTGAACGAAGAATTGAGGCCGCGGTTCTTCTTGGCAATCACCACGCCTTCGTAAGCTTGAACGCGCTCGCGATCACCTTCGACGACCTTGACTTGCACGACGATGGTATCGCCGGGATTGAAGTCCGGAAGCTTGCGCGTCGCTCGCTCGCCGTTGAGTTCCTGGATGATCTTATTCATTGTCGTCGCCTCGCTTCATTCTTGAATTCTTCCAACAATTCTCGCTCTTCATCACTCATGCCGCGCCGCTCGAGCAGTTCCGGCCGGCGCAACCACGTGCGGCCCAGCGCCTGTTGCAATCGCCAGCGATGAATCGCTGCGTGATCACCCGAGGCCAATACCGCGGGCACCTCGTGCCCTTCCAAGACTTGCGGCCGCGTGTAGTGCGGCCAATCCACCAAACCGTCGCTGAAGGACTCCTGCAGCGCCGATTCCGAACTGCCCAACGTACCCGGCATCAACCGCGCGATCGCATCGATGACCACCAGCGCCGGCAGCTCTCCGCCCGACAGCACATAGTCGCCGATGGACCACTGTTCATCGATTTCCTGTTCGATGAAGCGCTCGTCGATCCCTTCGTAGCGTCCCGCCACCAAAACAAGACCGGGCCACTCACACGCCTCGCGCGCCCTGCTCTGCTCGAACCTGCATCCGTCCGCGCCCAAGTAGATGCGCCGGCTGCCCGGCGGCAGAACCCGCATCGCGTCGCGCACCGCGCTGCGCACAGGTTCCACCTTCAAAACCATCCCCGGTCCACCGCCGTAAGGGCGGTCATCCACCGTCCGGTGAAGATCGGCGGTGTAGTCGCGCGGATCGAAGCAATCGACCTGAAAAATCCCGCGCTCCAATGCCCGCCCAACCACGCCGATGTGCAGCGCCTCGCGGATCATTTGCGGAAACAGCGATACCACCGCAATTCGCATACTCAATCCGCTGCAGCGTCCCAGTCCACGACCACGCGGCGAGCCCTCAAATCCACGCGCCGAAGATGCCGCGGCACAGCCGGCACCCAATATTCACGTTCCCCGCGCACCACCATCAAGGCCTGCGCCGGGGTCTCCACAAAATGCTGCACGACACCTAAACCCACGCCGGCCAGATTCACCACCTCGCAGCCGATCAGGTCAGCGCGGTAGAAATCCTTGTCGTCCCGCTGCGGCAGCTCAACGCGCGGTACGCAGATCTGCGCGCCGGTTAAGGCTGCCGCTTGATCCCGATCCTCCACTCCGGCCAACTTGACCGTGAGCGCACCGCCGCTTCGGCCGCGCTGCTCAATGCGATAGCTGCGCCACGCACCCTCTCGCCCAATCTGCAAATTGCCATGTTCCAGCAGACGTTCGGGGGGATCCGTGTGTGACCGTAGCTTGACCCAACCTCGGACGCCAAATGGGGCGCCTACGAAACCCAGTTGGATGAGCGCCGATGATTCGTCGCTCATCGTGCCCTTGAAGCCTTTACGCGGCCTGCTTACGGAAGCTGGTGAGAAGAAATTTGACGCGATCGGACATATGAGCGCCCTTGCTCACCCAGTGCTCGATCCTCGCAACATCTAAGCGCAACTTGATTTCCGCTCCACGCGCCACGGGGTTGAACAGGCCGACGCTCTCCAGGCTGGTGCCGCCCTGACGCTTGCGGCTGTCGGTCACCACAACGTGATAGAAGGGCGTCTTTTTGCCGCCGCGTCGAGTCAAACGGATCGTCACCATCGTAAATTCACCTTAGGCGATGCCAAGCCGCTAATTGTAATGACAATCAGGGCTTAAGAGCAACCAAAGCTTTGTGTTGCGGGCTCTTAGCGGCCAAATCCGCCCGGACCGAACCCTCCGGGAGGCATCCGACCGGCCATTCCGCGCATCATATTCTTGAGCATTCCGCCTTTGACCATCTTTTTCATGGTTTTCTGCATTTGGTCAAACTGCTTCAGCAACCGATTGACCTCCGGCAGCGGCACTCCTGCCCCGGTGGCAATACGCCGTTTGCGGGAATTGTCGATCATTTCCGGCCGCCGGCGCTCGCGCGGGGTCATTGAGTCGATGATTCCCATCTGACGCTTGAGGGTCTTCGGATTAGCGGCGCCGGCTGCGGCCGCCGCGCCGGCTTGGTATTGGGCCGGCAGCTTGTCGAGCAAAGCGGCCATACCGCCCATGTTCTGCAATTGGCTCAACTGATCGCGCAAGTCCGTCAGATCAAAGGATTTTCCCTTGCTGATCTTTTTGGCGAGCTTTTCTGCCTTTTCGTGGTCGACCTGGTCTTGAACCTGCTCGACCAGCGACAGCACATCGCCCATGCCGAGGATGCGCGAGGCGATGCGCTCGGGCTGAAATAGCTCCAGCGCGTCGGATTTCTCGCCCGTGCCAACGAAGAGGATCGGCTGGCCGGTCACATGACGAACGGAAAGCGCCGCACCGCCGCGCGCATCGCCATCCGCCTTGGTGAGGATGACGCCGGTGAGACTCAGTGCATCGTTGAATGCTTTGGCGGCATTCACGGCGTCTTGGCCCGCCATGCTGTCAACCACGAACAAGCGCTCGTGGGGTTGGATCGCTGCCTCGAGTTCCTTGACCTCCGCCATCATCTGCGCATCGACATGCAGCCGCCCGGCGGTGTCGAGCAGCAGCACGTCATAGGCTTGCAGCGTCGCCTCCGTGAGCGCGCGCTTGGCGATGGCCACGGGTGCTTCGGTGGCGAGCGCGGGTGCAAAGCCCGCGCCCACCTGCTCGGCCAGGGTCTGCAGTTGCAAAATGGCCGCGGGACGATAGACGTCGGTGCTGACCATCAACACTTTTTTGTTTTGTTTCTCGATGAGCCAGCGCGCCAGCTTGCCGGCGCTGGTGGTTTTGCCCGCGCCCTGCAGGCCGGCGAGCATCACAACGACGGGCCGCTGCGCACGCAGGTTAAGACCCGTGCTCGGCTCGCCCATGAGCTGGGTCAATTCCTCATGCACGACTTTGATGAATGCCTGTCCGGGACTGAGACTCTTGGTCACCTCAACGCCGACCGCGCGCGCTTTGACCGCGTCCGTGAAGCTCTTCACCACCGGCAGCGCGACGTCGGCATCGAGCAGCGCAAGACGCACTTCGCGCACCGTGTCGGAAATGTTGTCGTCGGTCAGTCGGCCGCGGCCGGAAAGCGACTTCAGCGCCGAGGAAAGGCTGGCAGTTAAGCGGTCAAACATAGTGGCGCTATTATACTTGTGGCATGATCGGAACGTCACTCACTAGGCCAGCCGTGATTCTCGCCACCATTTTGTTTCTCCTTTACGCCGCAAGCGCCTGGGCGATGTTGCGCAGTGTAAAACAGCCGCGGTTGGAACCTGTTGCGTGGATCTTGATTCTGGTCGCCATCATTGGTCACAGCGATGCCATCATGCGCATGATGCGGCTCAATGGCCGCTTCTCCATTGGCCTGCTCGAAGCGACGTCGCTGCTCGGGTGGACACTCGCCGTGCTGGCTTGCTTGGTTTCCATCGACAAACAGAATCGCGTGCTCGGGGCCATTCTAATGCTCAGCGCCGCGGTCGGCGCGGCGGTCGGCACCGGCTTAGGGCAAGTTGGGCGCAGCTACCTTGAAGCGACCGCCGGCTGGGAACTAACCGCGCACATCCTGTTGTCCATGGCCGCCGCTGCCCTGCTGTTTGCCGCGGCTGTCACCGCCATTCTGTTGGTGTTTCTCGATCGGCGCCTGCGCACCCGCCGCATCGCCGATCTGCCGAGCGCACTGCCGCCGCTCGATGCGCTCGAAAAAGTCATGTTTAGGCTCATCGCGGTAGGTTTTGGCCTGCTAACGCTGGCGCTCATAACCGGGTTCGTCTTCGTCACCAACTTATTCACGCAGAACCTGGTGCAAAAGACGGTCCTCTCGCTCATCGCGTGGCTGCTGTTCGGCGTGCTGCTCATTGGGCGGCTGCGCTTCGGCTGGCGCGGCCGATCTGCGGTTCGCTGGACTTTGTGGGGCTTCGGCATCCTGGCGGTGGCCTATTTCGGCGTGAAGTTCGTTCTCGAGTACTTGTTCGGGCGGCATTGGGGCTAACCCCTTTTACACCCACTAATGGAACACCCGTCCATAGGTCTATTGTTCACAGAGCTGGCCGGGTTACTCATACTCGCCGCATTTTTCGCCGGCAGTGAAACGGCACTCATGAGTTTGAACCGTTACCGTCTGCGACATCGAGCCAGTGAAGGAAGCCGCGGCGCGCGTCTGGCAGAGGCGCTGCTGGCGCGCCCCGATCGACTGATCGGATTGATCCTGCTGCTGAGCACGCTCGTGAATGTGGCGACTCCCATATTGGTGGGTTTCATCGCCTTGCGCTTGGGCGGTGAGTTTTATGTGGCTTTCGGTGCTGCAGTGCTGGCGTTTGTGCTGCTGATTTTTTGCGAGGTCGCACCGAAAACATTCGGCGCGCTGCATCCTGAGAGCTTGGCGTTGCCCGCCGCCTTTATCTACACACCGCTGCTGTTCTTGCTTTACCCATTCGTTTGGGCCACGAATCTACTGGCCAATGGCGTGTTGCGGCTGTTCGGCGTATCGAGGCACGTCGCGGCGAATTCCTTGAGCAGCGAAGAGTTGCGCACGGTGGTGGCCGAGGCCGGCGCCATGATTCCCCGGCGCCATCAACAAATGCTCGTCAGCATCCTCGATCTGGAGAACGCCACGGTCGAGGACATCATGGTGCCGCGCAATGAGATCGTCGGCATCGACATTGACGATGATTGGGATCGAATTATGGAGCAGCTGCGCCAAAGCCAACATACGCGATTGCCGGTATATCAAGGAGAAATCGACCGCATCATCGGGCTTTTGCATATGAAGCAAGTGGTGCATGAATTGGCGCGCGGGCACCTCGAGCGGGCCGACTTGGCCGCAGCAGCCGGCGCGCGCGAGGCGTACTTCGTTCCCTCCGGCACCACGCTCAACACGCAATTGCTGAATTTTCAGCGCAACAAGCGCCGCATGGCATTCGTCGTCGATGAGTACGGCGATATTCAAGGTCTGGTGACGATCGAGGATATTCTGGAAGAGATTGTCGGCGAATTCACGACCGATCCGGCGACCATGATGCACAAAGACGTGCACCCTGAAGTCGACGGTAGCTTTGTCGCCAATGCCTCGGCCACGATCCGCGCACTGAATCGCTCGATGCGCTGGAACCTGCCGACGGATGGACCGAAGACTTTGAATGGGTTGATCGTCGAATTTCTCGAGACCATCCCGGAACCGGGAACAACCTTGAAAATGGCGGACTACATGCTCGAGGTTTTGCAGACCGGCGACAACGCCATCAAAACCGTCCGCATCCGCCCGCCGTTGCCCACGCCGCCTTGAGCGGCCCTGACCCGATCTAGTACGCGTCCAAGGCTTGATTCAAGCGCGTGACGCCCCGCACGGTCATTCCCTCGGGCGGCCGCTTCGGCACATTCGCTTGCGGAACGACTGCCAGCTTAAATCCATGTTTCGCAGCCTCGCGTAGCCGCTCCTCGCCGAAGGGTACCGGGCGAATCTCTCCGGCGAGGCCCAATTCGCCGAACGCAATCAAGGAATTCGGCACGGGTGAATCGTTCAAGCTCGAGCGCGCGGCCATCACGATGGCCAGATCCCCGGCGGTCTCGGCCAGACGCACGCCACCGACGACGTTGGCGAAGACGTCCTGCCCTTGCAGCAGCAAGCCCCCATGGCGATGCGCCACGGCCAAGAGCATGGTCAGGCGATTGCCGTCGATGCCGACTGCGACGCGGCGCGGATTGGCGCTTAAGGCTATATCGGCCAACACCTGTACCTCGATCAGCAGCGAACGCGTACCCTCCCGCATCACGGTGATGACGCTGCCCGGGACCGGCTCAGCATGCCGCGACAGAAATATCGCCGAAGGATTCGCCACCTCGCGCAAACCCTGCTCGACCATCGCGAATACACCGATCTCATTGGCCGCGCCAAATCGGTTCTTCACCGAGCGCAGCACACGATAGCGGCTCCCCGTGTCGCTCTCGAAGTACAGCACCGTGTCGACCATGTGTTCCAGCACGCGGGGTCCGGCAATTTGCCCTTCCTTGGTGACATGACCCACCAGCAAGACGGCGGTGCCGCTAGCCTTGGCGAAGCGCACCAATTCCGCGGTGCATTCACGCAACTGCGATACAGCTCCGGGTGCCGCTTCCACTCGTTCAGAGTGCATGGTCTGAATGGAATCCACGATGAGCACATGTGCCGAGAGGCTCGATGCAGCGCCGACAATGTCTTGCACGCAGGTCTCGGCGATCAGCCGGGCTGTGGCCGCTTCGAGCCCCAGCCGCCGGGCGCGAAGTGCGACCTGCTTCAAGGACTCCTCGCCGGTCGCGTACAGCACCGCGCCTGAGGTATTGAGGGCGGCAGCGGCCTGCAGCATCAACGTCGATTTCCCAATGCCCGGATCCCCACCGATCAGGGTCACCGAGCCTGGGACCAGGCCACCGCCCAGC